>Ga0233426_10002139_pt1 | contig 16954 bp, 11 predicted proteins | sample SI_118_April2016_6_FD_179875 | JGI IMG/M metagenome (GOLD analysis project Ga0233426, IMG submission 179875) | Seawater microbial communities from Saanich Inlet, British Columbia, Canada - SI_118_April2016_10_MG | ecosystem: Environmental > Aquatic > Marine > Inlet | place: Canada: British...
GCGATCAAGTTTCCGGATTCAATCAGTTTGGTGCCACATGTGGAGCGACGTTGGCAATGCAACGAACGTCCTCACGTAGCACTGAGTTGGGTATTCTCTGGACTCAGAAAGGTAGCCGTCGGCCGCCAGACCCTAAAAATGACGACTACACCACATGGCAATATCGCTTTACATACATCGATGTCCCTCTCGTTCGTCTGTGGCAACCCGACAGTGATGCATGGTGGTTCGGATTGGGCATTCAACCCAGTATTTTGTTGGGAAAAGGCCAGGAAGATTTTTTCGGCAACGGACTCAGTGACATTACCTCGTTTGAATTGAATCCAATCGACCTCGGGGCCATAGGGGTCGTCGGGTTTCATGCCTCCGAACACTGGGACGTCGAAGTGCGATTGACACAGAGTCTTTTGCCTATCAGCCCTCGTCCAGAGCAGCCTGTTTCAGGTTGGAATAACTACATGATGAACATGGCCATCCAGTGGATGGTCGCGTGGAGGATCTAAAAAGCGCGTATCCAGCGAACTCGACTCGCTATTGATCTGTGGCTTCGAAAATGCGCAGAGGCGATCGGTCCACAGCATCCACGGCGTCCAACCAACTCATCCAAAGGCCGTCCATGATTTCTTGAACCGCAACTGCAAATTCAGTTCCTTCTTCACGCAAACGCTCCAATGCGCGTTGAGCATTCCCCGCCGGCGCGGTGTCACCGCCGTTGATCGAAAAGGCATTCCACATCACAGAACTCAACCGCTCCGTTACACTTTCAATTCCTTTGAAGTCTTCTGGTTCCGTATACAAGGCTTCAGCATCCAAAAAGGCCGTTTTGAGCGAATCCGACAACTGTGTTAGACCCTCCGTCAACGAGTCCGGAAGATGTTGCAACTCCTTTTCGACCACTTTCATCGTGGCCAATCCCCGCTGAATGGAAGCCATGGCGACAGCAATTTGATCCACCTCTGACATCACCACCCGCTGGAATGCAATGCGCGCTTCTTGTGCTTCTCGGTCGTAAGGAACGCGGGGGTCTGCATGCACTTCAATCGAAGCAGAATCGCGTTGGTCACCAAACGAGACCACGACCTGATACGTTCCGGGTAGAACACGAGGACCGCCACCTGAAGTCACCTCAGACGCTTCAGGCAATCCGCGTCGTGGCCAATCCACACCATGTGTATCTAGCCGCCACGTGAATGAATGAAGTCCTGCTTCAGCATCCCGCTCGCCTTCGCGCAACGTATCGCCTTGTGCATTTACAATGGCCCATTTCACCGCGTCTTCATCAGCTACTTCCGCCGAATCCGGTTGGATGTACAATTGAATCAACGCGCCGCTCTCATGGTTCTCTCCGACCCATTGGTGATCGGCTCCAAAGCGCGCTCCTAACGGACGGCGGTAATTCACCAAGTGCGCATCCGCTACTGGGAATACCCGAAGCGGATCTGCCATCACTCCGTTTCCTTCAGCGGCGAGCGCTCTCAAGGGAGCGATATCGTCCATGACATAGGCTGCACGACCAAATGTGCCCAAGATCAAATCTCCATCACGTGGATGAATGACCATGTCCCTGACTGGAACCGATGGTACATCGTGCGTCCAACGCTTCCAATTCGCTCCTCGATCGAAACTAACAAAGAGCCCCTCTTCTGTACCCAAAAACAGCAAGGACGCCTCCTCAGGATCTTGCACAACAGAAAGAGCATGGCCTGTAACCTCACCTCCTTCCATCACCAATCGAACCCACGTGACACCTGAATCCGTCGTGCGGTAGAGGTATGGATTCCAATTGTTACGCCGGTAGTCATTCACCACCACATACACCTCATCGGCATCATGCGAACTCACATGGATTTGCGGAATCCAAGCCCCCACAGGAAATCGTTTGATATCTAGCGCATGATCAATCCATGTTGCCCCTCCATCTCGAGAATGCTGAATCCGTCCATCATCGGTTCCCACCCACAACTCCTCTGGGCGCAATGGATTCGGTGCAATGCATAAAATGGTACAATGGTTCTCAGCCTGGGTGGCATCGATGGTCAAGCCCCCCGATTCTGCCTGCTTCAATTTTTCAGGATCGTTGGTCGTCAGGTCTCCACTCAAAGTCGTCCACGTTCCGCCTCGATTTGCGCTGTGATGCACCATTTGAGAACCGAAGTACACACCATTCGGATCTTTTGGATCGGCCGCAATCGCCGCATTCCACGCAAATCGCAAAGGCACCGTATCCGGCTGTACCGGTTGGATCGAACTTTGATTGCCGTTGCGCAAATCAATGCGTGCCAATGAGCCGCCCTGGTACATGGCGTAAGCTGTGTTCAAATCCCCGGGAGCAGGCAGGACATCGAAGCCATCCCCGAACATCACCTCCTGCCAATCTTCATTGCGAATCCCTCCTGAGTGCCACACTTCGCTGGGTCCGACCCAAGACCCATTGTCCTGCATTCCTCCATAAATCCTATACGGAACCGCCATGTCCACGGCAATGTGGTAAAACTGGCCTAGGGGCAAATTATTGACGAACGTCCACGACTTGCCGCCATCCCTGCTAATGTTCAAGCCTCCATCATTGCCGTCAATGAGGAAATTTGGATTGTCTGGATGGATGTAAAAGGCATGATGGTCCGGGTGCACTCCACTGTATGGCAGGATGGTGCGAAAGGTCCGTCCTCCATCCTCACTCAAGTCGACCATGCTGTACAAATTGAACAACCGACGCTCGTCCGACGGATCTGCATAGATGTCCGCATAATAAAACGGCCGATTTCCAATGTTGTCCCTTTGGATCAAGCTCCATGAAACACCCCCGTCTTTGGAATGATACAACCCTGTATTCGTGGATTCTACCAAGGCATAGATCACATCCGGATTGGCCGCACTCACAGCCAAGCCGATCCGCCCAAGTTCTCCTCCGGGCAGTCCCTCTTCGTCTGTTAATTTTTTCCACGTCGAACCGCCGTCATGCGTGATATGCAATGCACTGCCTTCGCCTCCGCTGGTAAAGAACCACGGTTGACGCCGGTGAGACCACATGGCCACCAGCAACTTATCCGGATTGGAAGGGTCGATGATCATGTCCGCCACACCGGTACTTTCATCCGTATACAACACGTGCTCCCAGCTCTTGCCTCCGTCTGTTGTTTTGTACACTCCACGATTCGGACTGTCCCCCCAAGCCGTTCCTGTGACTCCGACCCAAACGGTCTGATGATCTGTCGGATGGATGATGATCCGGTGAATGTTGTGGGTGTTTTCAAGGCCCATCATTTCCCATGAATAGCCTCCGTCGATACTTCGGAATACACCGCGCCCACTCGAATGCGAGTTGCGCGGATTGCCTTCTCCCGTTCCCACCCAAATGACATCGGGATTGGAGGGTGCCAATGCGACCGCTCCTATGCTCTGAGTTGGCTGGTCATCGAACAACGGCTCCCATTCTACACCTGCTGTCTCGCTGCGCCACAAGCCTCCACTAGCCGTTCCCACATACATCACTTCTGGACGGTTGCGCTCCACATCAATGGTCGTAACCCGACCACTCATGGCACCTGGACCGATGTGCCGAATGTTCATTCCTTCGATAAAAGCATCCACATCTTGGGCCTGTACTGCGCCCCATTGGCCCGAAAGCAGGAGCAATGAACAGAGAAAGGAAAGGCGTTTAATACAATACATCAGTGTTACGCGTTACAGGTTGATTTCTTCAATTGATTCAATGGGAATGGCGATGTTCAAGCCAAAGGCCTTTCCGCGCACAGTACCAACAGTTCGGAATTCGACAGCATTTCCTCCAATCAGCTGGAGCAGCTGGTTTTGGAGTAATCTTTTCAATGCGCCTGGATCCGATTGGACATTCATGACCAGCATAGACTCAGAGCGCGCCTCAAGCACTTGGACACCCGGCAAGGTGACCGTGGCGATTCGGTCTTCACCGACATACATATTGACATCCACCTCTTGTGCTCTGATGTCAAATCCATTGGGGTTCTTGACCAATACCTGCACTTCCCCTTGCATGCCATTCAACGACATGGCGATATCAGAGAGTCCCTCGATCCGCACCACTTCAACGTCCTGCCACCACTGGCATCCGCTAAGCAAGACAAGGAGGGATATCGTCAATAAGCGGCTCACGAGCGGCTCAAATTAGCGTAATGCTTGTAAAAAAGCGGAATGGTCTCGATGCCTTTAAAGTAATTGAAGACGCCGTAATGCTCATTCGGTGAGTGGATGGCATCGCTGTCCAAGCCGAAGCCCATCAAAACAGTTTTCAATCCCAGAATATTTTCAAAACTGGCTACAATTGGAATGGATCCCCCTCCGCGAAAGGGAACCGGTGTCCGACCAAATGATGCTTCCATTGCCATGGAGGCGGCCTTGTAGGCGATTGAGTCGGTTGGTGTAACGGCGGGTTGTCCACCGTGATGCGGTGTGACCTTTACTTTGACAGATGGAGGCGCGATGGCTTCAAAGTGTCGGGTAAACAATTCCGTGATCTGGTCTGGGTCTTGATTGGGTACAAGGCGCATCGAGATTTTGGCCATTGCCTTGCTCGCAATCACTGTTTTGGCTCCGTCACCCGTATACCCTCCCCACATTCCGTTCACATCCAACGTGGGCCGAATGCTCATGCGCTCAGGGGCTGAATAGCCCGCTTCCCCTTCGATGGCACCGATGTCAATGCTCTTCTTATACTCCTCCTCACTGAATGGGGCCTTCGCCATCGCAGCACGCTCGGCATCCGATAACTCAACGACATCATTGTAAAAACCATCCACTGTAATGCGCTGGTCTTCGTCCTTGAGTGAGGCAATCATTTCACACAAGATATTGATAGGATTCGGTGCAGCACCGCCATACAAACCACTGTGCAAATCCCGGTTGGGGCCGGTGATTTCGACTTCAACATAACTCAATCCACGCAACCCTACGGTGATGGATGGAATGTCCTTGGCGATGATCCCCGTATCGCTCACCAACACGATGTCAGCGGCTAGTTTTTCTTTGTGTTTCTCCAAAAACGGTTCCAGGTGAGCAGACCCCACCTCCTCTTCGCCCTCGATCATGAACTTGATGTTGCACGCTAGGGCGTCCGATTGCACCATCGCTTCAAAGGCCTTGACATGCATGAAGAACTGTCCCTTGTCGTCGCATGCTCCTCTTGCGAAAATGGCCCCTTCAGGGTGCAGCTCTGTTTTCTTGATGATCGGTTCGAAAGCGGGACTGTCCCATAATTCCAATGGGTCGGCGGGCTGAACGTCATAGTGACCGTAGACCAAAACGGTTGGCAAATCCGCAGACACATGTCGATCCCCATAAACGACCGGGTACCCTTCCGTTTCAATAATCTCTACATTTTCCGCCCCTGCCGCTTTCAAATTTGCGGCTACATTCTCAGCACAACGCAAAACATCCGGAGCGAATGCCGGATCCGCAGACACCGATGGGATTCGAAGTAAGACCAATAGTTCTTCAAGGAATCGATCTCGGTTGGCGTCGATATAGGCGTTGCAGTCACTCATTTTTCTCTAGATTGAAGCACGAATATACACCCTCCGTGACCGCTCCGAAACTGAATTGAAACAGTTCGCACGGAGCGGTCCACCGCCGTATCTTTGCAATCCACGAAATGATCTGGAACTGAGCCATGCCAGCGACATACTCAAAAGACAACCCCTCTGGGTTACCCGACTTCAACAACACGGAGAAAGCATACGCTCACCTCAGTTCTGGGGAATTGCGCCGTGCACTCGTTTTGTTTCAAACGGTCGGAAACGCCAAGCTAGTCGGTGTCGGAAAAATCCTTATGCAGTGGGCTTTGGCACTTCGAATCCCCATCGGTTGGGCCATTCGACCCACCATTTACAGTCATTTCTGCGGCGGAGAAACGATTGAAGGCTGCGAAACACAAGTCAATAAATTGTACGCATCAGGCGTTCGGACCATTTTGGATTATAGCGCAGAAGGCAAAGAAACCGAAGATGAACTGGAGTCCACATTTGACTCCATTCTCGAAGCCATCAAAGCCACTGACCAAGACCCTCATCACGCTTTCGGCGTTTTTAAAGTGAGCGGCATCGCACCCACCCTGATTTTAGAGTTGGTGTCTGAAGGAAAGACGTTAACGAACGCTCAACGTGAGGCTTGGCAGCGTGTACGATCGCGTGTGGCTGCTTTGTGCACTGAAGCTGCGCGCATCAAAACTCCCGTATTCATCGACGCGGAAGAAAGCTGGCTTCAACCGGCTATTGATCTCTTGGCAGAAGAACAAATGTTGTTGCACAATCGCACCCAGGCAGTGGTCTTCACTACTGTTCAATTGTACCGTCACGATCGGCTGGCCTATTTGAAAGCGTTGACCGATAAGGCACAGTCCTCCGGGTTCCGTCTAGGGGTGAAACTCGTGCGCGGTGCCTACATGGAAAAAGAGCGTTTACGTGCTACCAAGATCGGAGTCCCATCTCCGATTCAGCCCGACAAACAAGCTACCGATCGGGATTACGATGCTGCGCTTGATTGGTGCGTTGAGCATACAGATACCGTCTCCCTCTGCGCCGGAAGTCACAACGAGGCCAGCAGTTTGCTGTTGTGTTCCAAAATGAAAGAAGCGGGATTGGCCGTTGGAGATGACCGCATTTGGTTTGCTCAATTACTCGGCATGAGTGACCCCATTAGTTTCAATCTCGCCGCTGCAGGATATAACGTTGCGAAGTACGTTCCATACGGCCCGATTCGAGAAACCATTCCGTACCTCATCCGCCGCGCGGAAGAAAACACATCCGTTGCCGGTCAATCCTCAAGAGAATTGGAGTTGATTCGCACTGAATTTAAGCGGCGTTCCCAGGTCAATCGCTCGCGCTGACTTAGAACATCAGACGCAATCCCGTCCTCATGAATCGGGGCATGCCCGGTCGAATTCCAGCGGGACGACGTGCTACAATGTAGGTGGCATCCAGCACGTTATTCATTCCAAGATCGAATTGAATCCCCGGCTTAACCGACCAACTAAACGCAACGTCCAAGACCTTCGCGATGTCAGTGCTTTGCGATGAAACAAGATCTCCTTGTCCCGCAATCGTCCGCATAGCGCCTACGTAACGAAAGGACGTATTCAGTGCGATTTTAGGACCGACCAAGGAGGCAATGATGCTTCCTTGATGTGGCGCTAGATAGGGCAACGCATCACCCCGAACAACCGATCCCCACGCATCAAAATCACTTTCAAAACCAGCAGAAAAACGGGCATCCGTCCACGTGTACGACGCTTGAATTGGCAAGGACCACTTCTCCCACCGGTAGTGCATGGCGTTGAAAGCCGCTTCCACTTCCAGTCCTTTGGTCAAGGCACTTCCACCATTGAACAAATCGCCTGATCCCGTTCCACCACTGGCCGCTAAATCTGCTCCCAGTAGATCCTTATACGCATTTCTGAATGCCACAAGTTGGCCGCTGAATCCATTGCTATTCCAACGCAATCCCAATTCCCAATTGGCGCTTGTTTCCTCTTTTGTTTCGGGGGAAGACCCGGGAGGAATAAATCCTCTGTGAAGTCCCGTGAATGCCGTCCATACGGGCGAGAGATTGGCATGCAGCCCCAGTCCTGGCAACCACACTGACAATTCATTGCGCCGATAATCTGCTTCCCCAATCCTGTCTGGATCAGAGCCGCTGTAATCCCAGCGTTCAAACTCCATGCGTTCCATTCGCACACCTGGCGTCCATGTGAAAATCCCCGTGCGAATCGTACCTCGTACAAACGATGCCCAAGCCGTAGCCATTTCTTCCCGGTTGCCAGCAGAACCCAGCGAGCCTGGGTTTGTCATGGTCATCGTTCCCGATTGAAGGATGTAGCGATCCCGCCATTGCAAACGTTCCACACCATCCCGGTGCCATCGCGTTCCATACACCACCTGGTGTGAAGCCCCGCTTTTACTTCCAAACTTGAATACCCCACGATGTTGAATCCCTTCGGAATAATACGCGCGGTTATTGGCTTTCAAATCCAAGCCTGCTCCATTCGGAGTATCTGGATTCTTCAACAAATTAAAAGCATCCAAATCTGCTCCATCTTCGAACAAACCGGCCAAACCATGGGTCACACCCGTGGAATCAATCACCCGATCCAGCTTGTACCAATTGCGTTGAAACTGTGTAGCGTAAACGTCGGTTTCTACAGACCAATTTACTCCCAGTTGCACCCGGTGTTTCAGTACATTTTGTTGTTGCGTTGCAAGCATTTGATCTTGAGCACTTGCTGCATACCGTTGCAAGGGGCTCATGGCGTAATCTGCATCGCTAAGACCCACATAGGTTTCAAATGAATTCTCAGTCACCTGACCTCCCTTCCATTCTATGGATTGCTGAATTTTCGCCTCAAGAGGAGCTTTCCAACTCAACTTCATCAGGCGATCTGATTTGGAAAAACCGGTTGGGTTACCCGACGGGAGTGTTTTAAACCCGTCGCTGCCCAATGTCAAGTATTCAACCATAACACCAAAGGTTCCCAGACGGTGCTTCCAAGAAGTGCCCACGCGACCATGGTCCACCCGTCCCCCAAAAGAACTCATCTCCGTTCGAAAAAATCCGGCTAAACTTGAATCTGGAATGCTCGGCGTTACCAAATTGATGGCTCCTCCTGAAGTTTGAGGACCAAAGGCAATTTGACTGCTCCCTTTCAAAATTTCAATCGACTCCATGCGTGCTATAGAAGGAAAATAGTACGCCGCAGGAGCGGTGTAGGGAGCGGGCGCAATCAACACCCCGTCTTCCATCAATGTGATTCGAGCAGAGCGTTCAGAACCTGATCCACGGAGCCCAATGTTCGGGCGCAAGCCGTATCCATCTTCCTCTTGGATATTCACTCCACTGACGGATTGTAAAGCCCGCAAAGGATCGCTGTACGAGAAGCGCTGAAGGGCTTCTGGCCGAATGATGTGCAAGGCTCCTGGAACCTCATCCACCCCTTCAGCTCCGGCAGCCAATCCGACTGCTGAAATCGTCGCTTCAGGCAGATGATGCCAATCTTGGATGATGCTGCGCAAGCTGTCAGGCAACAATTCCTCTTCCTGCATCATCTGACTCAGGATATGCTGATTTTGTCCAAAAACTGCAACAAACAAAAAAACAGTAGAGGCCAGAATAGAAGAAAAACGTAGCATGCGAATGAATCAAAAAACAGCAGGAGTATAGCTTCGAAAGACAGGGCAAATTTGACGCAAAGACGTGCCCCTATCCAATCCCTTAAATAGGGTAATTTAGAATCATTCTAAAAAAGAAATTCGTGCTTCGAACGCATTTTACTGGCTGTTCAACTTCATCCCTTTTAACACCCTCCAACCGCTTTCTGTGCGCACCCGAACAAAGAAAGCACCGCTTGCCACGTCGGACACGTCAAACCCCCGTAGCGCAGCATCTGGCGTGACAGAGCGGACGGTTCTACCAAGGGCATCCACCAGCACAACCTCGAGGGGAATGGTCTCTCCTGGTGGAATCAGACGCAGCGGTTGGCCCGACCCGATGGCACTCGGGGCTAAGCGCCATTCTGGATCATTCTGGTCAAATCCGCGATAGGCCCACGTTGTCGTCGTCGCAACCACTACAGGTGTGCGGTCGGCTGATTCAAACATGGACTGGAAGGACGCAATCTCTTCGGAATCCTCAGCCCATTCAAACATACTCTGAACCCAACGCGCTGGGACGGAGAGATAATGCAAGGTGACGTGGGCTTGCACGGTGGCCGCATTGAGATCATTCGGGATGCGGTACGTCATACGGTCGGACCCCGAACCCTCCTCGCCCGTCTGCGCCGTGCGATTGAAATTGGCGTCGAGCGCTGCCATCGGGCCGAATTGCACGGTATCATACGCCGCATGGTTCGTGGAGAATCCTCGTGGTGGAAGGCGATTGTCTTTGATCAAAACCGAGGCGCGTTCAAGCACTTGTGTGGGCGCTCCTGTCACATCGCCAATGACCATCTCATACACCTGCACCTGGTCCTCTGATTCTATGGTTTCCCAATGCGGTTCCCACGTCTCGTCCCTTCCAATCACACCCGTTTCTGGCGTCCACTCTCCGCTGTGGAATAGCGTGTTGCCATCGGGGTCTTGCAATTCGAATTCAATGAACGCGATCCGCGAAGGATAGCCGCTTGGAAACTTGTGACCGGCCAAATTGCGCAGTTCCACCTCAAACTCCCAGTCGCCCATCTCAGAAGCCAATTGGCGCACTTCCAACTCAGCTGTCTGCGTTTGAAGGGAGCGTTCGGTTCGTGCGATGGTGCTATCGAATTGGACGGTCGTCGCGCTCAATTCCAACGCCACCGCTTGGTCTCTCATCAACTTCAGCATGAAGGCATTCCCTCCGACCAAATGATGTTTTCCGAAGCGCTGGTTGAACAACCAATTGGGCTGCGTAGCTGCAATGGCTCCCCCTTCCACCAGTGGCATATGGCACGATTGGCACTGGACATTTTCCGCATTGTAGGCAGAGTTCACCCATTCCAAATACGTCGTTTGTTCGAAGAATACCTGCCCCGTCTCCTCGCCTTCTAAGTCTTGCGTATGGCTGTAAAGTGAATGACAACTCGCGCACACTTCACTGTTGCGCATGTGCTCTCCAAACACGGGATTGAATCCTGTTTGTCCACTCATCAAACCATCCCATGGATTCTCAAACCCACCCCAAGAGACGTTGTCTGGATTGATGGGCAGATCTCCGTTTGATCGGCCCGCGAGCGCATCATCATCGATACCGTGGCATGCGGTGCAACCGATTCCGTCCAAGCCCAGTTCGTCCTCGAGCAACTGATCCATGGTGTACCCATTGGGGCCAACTTTCCCGGTCAAATGCGCTTCATGAAACCCTTGAGGCGCATGGCACGCAGTACACAGATTTTCGATGGACTCGCGGTGGTTGGGATTGACCAATCCTTCATGGGCCACTTTGGCACGCCAAAAGGGGTCTTTGGCGCTATTGGCCATCATGGTGGCTTGCCAGTCGACGACGGGACTCACCGTGTGTCCATCGACATCCACCAAGGCTTCTCCATCTGGATCCGGAGCGTGGCAATTCACGCAATTCCCCGAACCTGTGAAATAAACCCCCTGTTCCGTGCAGAGCTCACCCATTCTCCACCGCATTTCCGCGGCATCATCTCCATGAAACGCCACCTCGGGATCGGCCGCTCCTGAAATCAGAAGCACCAACCCAATGCCCATCATGGGCATAACTAGAGCGAAAGCGGTTTGACGATTCATAGACTTAACAACCGTTGCAGAGGGGTTCAGGTTCGGACACAATATCTTTGCACCTCAAAGTTAGTCTGCAACCCCTTCTCATGCGATTCATTCATTCCCTGATTTTATCCAGTCGTGCATGGATTCCTTTCGTTTCGGCACTTGTGCTTGCCGGACCGTTGGCATCACAGAGTGCTCCCACAGCCATTGTCGCCGAGCGATTGGTTGCGGCCGATTCTCCCGTTGGGGTGAGGCCCGCTTCGCATGCCATCGATGAGACGAGCCTGCTCATCTTGTGCCACAATGGCTTGGTGATGTGGTTCGATGAAACGTCGGGCGAAGTACGCGAGGAACCGTTTCTCGATTTGAGCGCATCGGGCTTGGACCTTGTGGATTATGGAATCAGCAGTGAGCAAGGCTTGAATGACCTCATCTTGGATCCCGATTTCGAAGAGAATGGGCTGTTTTATATCATGTACAACGGCTACCGTCCCGATGGTACGGGAAGCATCATCGATGAGCGACTCCTCTGCTTTGGCACCAATCCGGAGCATACCGTCGCAGACGTGACGCAATGGTTCGAAGTTTTGGAATTGGAGCAGCCTGCTCGCGGACACAATGGCGGACAACTGCACTTCGGCCCATTGGATGGTTTTTTGTATTTGACCACCGGCGATGGCGGTGGAACGGGCACGGGTGAAACGGGAGGAGGAAGTGGTGGTGACGATCACGGCCTGATTGGCAATGGCCAGAATCTGGAAACATTGTTGGGCAAAATGCTGCGCATCGAAGTCAATGGCTTGGCGCCGTACACCATTCCAGAGGACAATCCATTCATGGAAAATCCCAATGCGTTGGATGAAATTTGGGCAGTTGGATTCCGCAATCCATGGCGATGGAGTTTCGACCGGTTGACGGGCGACAAATTCATCGGCGATGTCGGGGAGGTCGACTGGGAAGAAGTCAATTTTGAACCGGCCAGCTCCACAGGAGGATTGAACTTTGGTTGGCGTCTCATGGAGGGCCCCATGTGTTACGAACCGACCGTCGATTGTATTCCAGAAGGCGTAACGCTTGAGCTGCCTATTTTCTCCTATCCGCATGAGCAAGGATGGTGTTCCATTATCGGAGGCTATCGCTACCGCGGTCCCATTCCAACGTTGTATGGGAGCTATGTCTTCACGGACTATTGTGGTTTCGAGGATGTCCGGTTCTGGACGTTGACCGAACAAGCCGATGGCTCATGGCTCGAGGCTCCTTTGGATATTCAAGTCCCTGGAGGATTTGCATCGTGGGAACAAGGTGCTTATGAATACCGCTTTGCGATGAGCGAAGACAATGCCGGCGAATTGTACTTGTGCACCGTGCAACACGTATACCGCATGCAATTTGATCCGGACGATGTGACGGACAATGAGCCTCGACCTGAAACACTGTTGTTCTCTCCCAATCCTGCTGGAGTCGGTACAGAGATCTTCATGAATTTAGGAGACAATACGGTGTTGGAACGGCTGCGTATCGTGGATTCCAGCGGGAGGGTCGTGCACGACGCCACCTTAACTTTCGCCTCCTCCCCTTATTCGTGGTCCACGGCCGGAATGGTTCCTGGAACGTATATCGTAGAGGCATGGACGGTTGGGACGGAGGCCCCATTGCGCGGTCGACTAGCGATTATTCGCCAATAATGTCTATTCCTCAGAGTCGGCGACGCATTGGCAACGATCGGCGTTGTCTCTAAAAATCGCCGTCGTGATCATTCCGCTGTTCTGTGAGAATTGGCACTCAACCGATTGAAAGGGCGCTTCAGCTGGGAGGATGAACACATACCGTTGGGGCGTCTCTCTCGGTCCACTCATCGACCAGTCGATCTCGGCATCCATCAGCCATGCTTCCAATGGAGAGGGCTTGCCCTGTTGAGTTTTCCAACACTCGATTGCACAGGAAATAACAGCATCCAATTCGATACTGTTTAGTTGAATGCGGGATTTTATCCGTTTTTCAGGCATCCATTCGCTGCATCCTCTGCCACTAAAAATGGCTAAACTTAAAAGCACCCCGATGATGACTCCTGAGCCGTATCGAAGCAAACGTTGTTTAAAATTCACGCTTCAAAGTTAATCGGGTATGCCATCGTCCCGTCCGACGTTGTAAATTCGGGTTTCATGATTGAGACTTCCCACTTGTCCTTTCGCTACAGTGCTGATTCGCCGGAATTGACATTCCCGGATTTGTCCTGTCCCAATGGCGAGCAAATGCTTTTACTGGGTGATTCTGGCTGCGGCAAGACAACCCTTCTGCATCTTTTGTGCGGCATTTTGCGGCCAAATCAAGGAAAGGTGCTCATCAATGGCCAAGACTTGGGATTGCTCACAGGAAAAAGCTTGGATCGGTTTCGAGGAAACCACATAGGCCTCGTCTTTCAGCGTTCGCATTTCGTTCAAAGCCTCTCCGTGTTGGAAAACGTGACGCTACCGTATTTCCTGACCGGCCAAACGGCTGATCTCGATCACGCGAAATCACTGCTCGACACCCTCGGTGTCGGACACAAAGCCAAAAGCCGCCCTCAAGATTTGAGCGTAGGTGAGCAACAACGAGCCAGTATCGCGCGGGCATTGGTGCATCGCCCCGCAGTGCTCTTGGCGGATGAACCCACGAGCGCACTGGACGATCGGTCTACGCAAGCCGTGTTGAATTTATTGGAAGAACAAGCTGCTCAAGCGGGAGCGACCCTGATCATCGTCACACATGACCAGCGGCTCAAAGACCGCTATGACCGCAAGGTTGAGTTGGAATCTTTAGCCATTCTTCCATCATGAATTGGCTCTACATCGCCTGGAAGAACTTGGGAGCGAAGAAGCTCCAAACCGCTTTGAGTTTGATTCTTCTGGCTTTCGGAGTGGGCATGGTGAGCCTTTTGATGCTGTCCGAAAAGCAATTGCGTGACACGTTCGAGCGCAACATTCAAGACATTGACTTGGTGCTTGGCGCCAAAGGCAGTCCGCTGCAATTGATCTTGGCCAACGTCTACCACGTCGATGCCCCCACCGGTAATATCCGTCTAGCGGACGCGGAAAAAGTGATCCGCCACCCGTACATCGCTGAGGGCATTCCGCTCGCATACGGTGACAATTACCGCGGATTCCGAATTGTTGGAAGTACCCTTGCCTACCCCCAGCATTATGACGCCACATTGCAATCCGGCGAGTGGTGGGAAAACCCTTTTGAGGTCGTTGTGGGATCCAAGGTCGCTGCCACGGACGGTCTCCAAGTCGGAGACACCTTCTTCAGCGCGCACGGATTGCAAGACGAAACAGACGTGCACACAGACAAAACGTTTGTGGTGGTCGGAATCATGAAGGAAAGTCGTTCCGTCATGGACCAGTTGATTTTGTGCAATATTGAAACCATCTGGCAGGTCCATGGAGACGACGGTGATGTCCTCGATGCCGACCGTGAAATCACCGCTGTATTGCTCAAAAAGCGCAATCCTTTGGCCGTGCTGACCATCCCCAATGTCATCCGAGAAACGAACATGCAAGTGGCCTTGCCCTCCATCGAAATCAATCGCCTCACCCAAAATTTCGGCATCGGCATGAACACCTTGCGCATGATTGCTGGGCTGATCATGCTCTTGAGTTTTGCCAGTATTTTCATTTCAGTTTACGACAGCTTACTGGCGCGTCGTTACGAATTGGCACTGATGCGCACCATGGGCGCTTCGCCACGTGGATTGTACGTTTCCTTGCTTTTGGAAGGCGGGCTACTCAGTTTGGGAGGCGCCATCTTGGGCCTATTATTGAGTCGTGGAGGCATGGTGCTCTTGGCCCAATTGGTGGCCGATAAGTTCCGATACGACTGGGAGTCGCTGGGCTTGCTCACCGCTGAAGGTGCTCTCGTCGGCTTGGCTATCTTTGTCGGGCTGGTTGCTGCCGCAATTCCGGGCATTTCGGCCCTCAGGATGGACATCTCCCGCACTCTTTCTGATTCTCCATGATGCACTCAAAACCGAATTCTATACTCCGCTCGTCTTGGATGGCGGGACTCATCGCCTTATCCGCCTTGTGTGTTGTCGATTTCAGTTCCTTCTGTCATCCGAGCGATGAAACTGTGCAGCTGACCACCACCCTGCGCAACGCCAGTCAGGATCGTGAAGCTGTCCCCATGGCTGCAACAGTCCCTGCGATGGGCTGGGAAGAATTGACGTGGCGCAGTTTGGAGGATGTTGAATTCAAAGACGTTTATGTCGAAGAACTCGATGCCTATTACTGGAAACCCACCTTTGGCCAGAGCATCGAAGATCTCGAAGGTCAAGACGTGTATATCACGGGCTACATGATTCCGGTTGACCTCGATGAAGACTTTTATGTGTTGAGTCGCTATCCGTTTGCGAATTGCTTTTTCTGCGGTGGTGCGGGGCCGGAATCGGTCGTGGATTTACGCTTCACGGGCAAATCTCCCCGGGTGTACCAAACGGATGAACGCCTCACGTTCGCTGGCAAATTCCGACTCAACTCAGATGACGTCTACCAGATGAATTACATTCTGGACGGCGCCGTTGAGTACACGCCTTAAGGCGTGATTCATCCTATCAAAGTGCAATGCACTTTGATACTTCTTATCTTTTCGCCATGAAAAGAAGCCACGCATTTTTCGGTCTGATCGCGATGTGTTGTTGGACTGTTCTGCAGGCGCAACAACCGGTTGGCACGACCAATTGGTTGCTCATTGATGACACACGAGGAGGACGAGAAATCGCGTGCGACGTGAGGTATCCTGGGGTTTCTGCCACTTCTGAAGCCACTCCCGATAACGGTCCCTTTCCCTTGGTTGTTTTTGGTCATGGGTTTTTGATGGGACCTCAAGATTATGATGATCTAGCGGCGGGACTGGTCCATGCGGGGTATGTCGTCGCTTTGGTGGCCACAGAACAAACCTTTGCGCCATCTCATCAAAATTTCGGATTGGACCTGGCTTTTGTGGCCAATGAAATGGTGCAAAATGGTGCTTCCGGAATTCTTGAAGGATGGCTGCAACCGCATGCAGCCATTGCAGGCCACAGCATGGGCGGTGGAGCCACCTGGTTGGCCGCCGCAACCAACCCCATGATCGATGCGGTTGTTGCCTTTGCGCCCGCTGAAACCAATCCATCCGCAGTCGCCGTGGGCGAGAACATCCAAGTTCCCGTGTTGGTCGTGTCGGGATCAGCCGATGGCGTTACACCTCCGGACACCCAGCACTTCCCGCTCTACAATTCCACAACCGGAGCTCCTTGCCGGGCTTTCGCTTCCCTTCTCGATGGCGGTCATTGCGGTTTCGCAGACCAAGGCACCATCTGCGATATCGGTGAACTTGGATTTTCGGGACTCACGCACGCGGAACAATTGCAACTCAGCTTGGGATTGGTGGTGCCCTGGCTGGATGCGTTCTTACGGGATGACCCACTGGCTTGGGGAGAATTCGAAGCCGCTGCCGCTGCTTCAGACGACGTGATTTCGGAATTGGATTGCGCACTGAGCATCCGTCCTCAAACACCCTTGAATCTTCAGGTCTATCCCAACCCCACCTCCAACTCCATGACCTTGCGCTGGGTGGCATCTGGCCAAAAAGCGGAGGCACAGGTCGTTGATTTGTTGGGGCGGGTTCACCAAACGTGGGCTCTTGATGGAGCGAGCGATTCACATGTGTTGGAATTGGAACCCGGGCTTTATGTACTGAACATATCG
>Ga0233426_10002141_pt1 | contig 16945 bp, 10 predicted proteins | sample SI_118_April2016_6_FD_179875 | JGI IMG/M metagenome (GOLD analysis project Ga0233426, IMG submission 179875) | Seawater microbial communities from Saanich Inlet, British Columbia, Canada - SI_118_April2016_10_MG | ecosystem: Environmental > Aquatic > Marine > Inlet | place: Canada: British...
AAAAAATAATAAAATATTCCTCGCAATAGCCTAAATTTCTTAATAAAATCGGATATATAGTCTATTCTTTTAGACAATAATAAAAATTAATAAAATAAATAATACATATTACACATCGAATTGTTTTAAATAATCAATTTTGAAGCAGTTTAGTACAACAGCGTTTTATCCAAAAAGGAAAACGGCATGGCGTTAATAGACGGTTTACCCTCAGTGATACTCTCGAATGTAGCACAATTAATACAACAAAAAGTACCTGCAAAAACAGCACCTCTTGTTGAGCAGTTTGCAGAGCTTCTTTATAGGAATATTTCCACACTTGATTTAGATCACCGTAACGATAGCGACATGTACGGTGCAACATTAAGTTTATGGAATTCGTTAAATGATCATCAAGATAAGACGCCAGTCATTAAAGTTTTTAACCCTGAAGTTTCAAAACATGGTTGGAAATCAAGTCATACGGTGATTGAAGTTATTATTTCTGATATGCCATTTCTTGTTGATTCATTACGAATCGCGCTAAATCGTTTAGGTTTATCACCACATTTAATGTTAAACAGTCCAATTAATATAATACGTGATAAGAAAAATCAAATTACTCAGCTAGCGGCTGCCGCTGATAAATCATTAAAATCAACTTCTGTAGAGGCGGTTTTTTTTATCGAAGTTGACCGTCAAACGGATCAAAAAGTACTCGACGATATCACTAAAGAAATTCATTCCGTCGTTGATGATATCGCAATTACCGTTGACGATTGGAAACCTATGCGGACTCGTCTTAGTGATCTAATTACGGAGACAGCTGAAGCAACGCTTCCTTGTTCAATTAATGAACAGGATGATACATTAGAATTTTTAAAATGGATGTTAAACAATAATTTTACATTGCTGGGCTATCGTTCTTACGATGTAAAAGTTTTAAAAGGTGATATGTCACTATCTGCGAATGTAGCATCAAGTTTAGGCTTAATGAAGCTCTCTGATGGTACCGTTGAACGTTTAATTTCAACATTATCTAGTTCAGCCCGCGAACTCGCATTAGGCGTTAATCCGTTAATCCTAACTAAGACGAACTCTCGCTCACGCGTGCATCGTCCTGCCCATCTTGATTATATTGGTGTGAAGCGTTTTGATGCTAAAGGTAAAGTTATTGGTGAGGAGCGTTTTGTTGGTTTATTTGGTTCTGCTTATTACACCAATAGTGCTTTAGACTTACCCTTAATTAAATCGAAAGTTGCTAATGTTTGTGAAAGGTCAGGTTTTGCACAGGGTACACATGCCTACAAAACTTTGATCAATATTTTAGAAACCTATCCGCGCGATGAAATATTACAAAGTAGCACTGAAGAATTATTGAAAAATGTTTTAGGTATTTTTCAAATGCAAGAGCGCGATTATTCAGGACTATTTGTTCGTCGTGACTCTTTTGACCGCTTTTATTCTTGTATGGTTTATGTGCCAAGAGAGCGTTACAACACAGAATTACGTGTGAGTACCCAAAAACTATTGAAAGAAGCCTTTGGTAGCGATCAAGAAGTAGAGTTTACCACTTACTTTTCTGAATCTGCACAAGCGCGTACTCATTATATTGTCCGTGTAAAATCAACTAAAGCAGATATCAACGTGAAGCAAATTGAAAAGAATTTAAATGAAGCAGCAAGAAGCTGGGATGACAAACTTGCTGAATCTCTTAACTCTCATAAAGGTGAAGCCAAAGGAAAAATGTTAAGCCGTAAGTACTGTAATTTTCCACAATCTTATAAAGATGAAGTTTTACCGGGTACTGCAATAGTAGATATTGCAAAATTAGAATCGTTATCAGACAGCAAACCACTTGAGATGTTGTTTTATCAGCCTCAAGAAGAAACTGCTGACAGCCGACATGTAAAATTAAAATTATTCCATATTGGTAACCCTATTCATTTGTCTGATGTTTTACCTATTCTAGAGAATTTTGGTTTACGTGTTATTGGTGAAAGTCCCTATTTAGTAAAAACATCTAGCGGCGAAACTTGTTGGATATTAGACTTTTCAATGTTACTTACTGGAAAGGGTAAGTTTACCCTTGAGATAGTACAAAACTTATTTCAAGACGCTTTCGCAAAAGTCTGGGCTGGTAAGTTAGAAGATGATGGTTTTAACCGTTTAATTCTTGGGGCTGAGTTAGGTGGACGTGAAGTATCTATTTTACGCGCTTATGCAAAATATGAGCGTCAAATTGGTGGTACTTTCAGCCAAAGTTATATCGAAGATACTTTTGCTCGATATCCAAATATTGCAGAATTGCTGATCAAGTTTTTTAATTTACGTTTTGATCCAATTACGAAAACTTCAGAAAAAACAATTATTAAAGTAAGTAGCGATATTGAAAAGTCTCTTGATAATGTTGCGAATTTAGATGACGACAGAATTATCCGTCGCTTCGTCGAAATGATCAGTGCAACCATACGTACAAACTATTTTCAACCACACGCTGAGACGGGTGAAAAAACTTATATTTCATTTAAAATTTTACCTAGCCAGATTAGTGATGTGCCTCTTCCGTTACCTGAGTTTGAAATTTTTGTCTATTCACCACAGCTTGAAGGTGTTCATTTACGAGGTGGTAAAGTTGCACGTGGTGGTTTACGTTGGTCAGACAGACGAGAGGATTTCCGTACAGAAATTTTAGGCTTAGTAAAAGCACAACAAGTTAAAAACACCGTTATTGTTCCTGTTGGTGCTAAAGGTGGTTTTGTTTGTAAACAACTCCCCGCTGGAGGCCCGCGCCAAGAAATATTCGAAGCCGGCAGAGAATGTTACAGAACATTCATTCGTGGTTTATTAGACATAACCGATAATATTATTGATGGACAAGTTGTACCACCACTTAATGTTGTACGTTTAGATGAAGATGACCCATATTTAGTTGTTGCTGCAGATAAAGGAACGGCGACGTTCTCAGATACAGCTAATGCAATTTCTGATGAGTATAACTTCTGGATGGGTGATGCGTTTGCCTCAGGTGGTAGTGTTGGTTACGATCACAAAGCAATGGGCATTACTGCAAAAGGCGCTTGGGAATCAGTTAAACGTCATTTCAGAGAGATGGATATTGATTGTCAATCAACGGACTTTACGTGTATCGCAATTGGTGACATGGCAGGCGATGTTTTTGGTAATGGTATGTTGTTATCAAAACATATTCGTTTACAAGCCGCATTTAACCACATGCACATATTCATTGACCCTAACCCAGAAGCAGCAAGTTCTTATGTAGAGCGTGAACGTTTATTTAATATGCCTGGTTGTACTTGGGAAGATTACAATAAAGATTTAATTTCAGAAGGTGGTGCAATTTTTAGCCGCCATGTTAAATCCATTAAATTAACACCACAAATTAAGAAAATGATCGGCACGCAAAAGCAAAGCATGTCGCCATTAGATTTAATGCAAGCCATTTTAAAAATGCAAGTTGATTTATTATGGAATGGCGGTATTGGTACTTATGTCAAAGGTTCTAAAGAATCACACATTGAAGTTGGCGATAGAGCGAACGACACGCTACGTATTAATGGTAGTGAATTGCAAGCTAAAGTGGTTGGTGAAGGTGGTAACTTAGGTTTTACACAACTTGGTCGTATTGAATTTGCATCTCATGGCGGCAGAATTAATACTGATGCTGTAGATAATGCAGGTGGTGTTGATTGTTCAGATAACGAAGTGAACATCAAGATCTTATTAAATAGCTTAGTTCAAAATGGCGATTTAACGGTTAAACAGCGTAATCAATTACTTTACGACATGACCGATAATGTGGGTGATATCGTTATTGAAGATTGTTATCGTCAAACACATTCATTATCGATTACGGCAATGCGTGGCGCTAATCAATTAAAAGAGCAAGTACGTTTTATTCATGGTTTAGAAAGAGCGGGTAAATTAGACCGAGGTCTAGAGTTCATTCCAAATGATGATGAAATTTCTGAACGTTTATCAAAAGGCCAAGGTTTAACACGTCCTGAGTTATCAGTTTTACTTGCTTACAGCAAAATGGTGCTCAAAGAAGATTTAGTTTGTCCTGATATTACAGACAACCCATACCATAACCGTTTATTACTTGAAGCTTTTCCTCCCCAATTACAGGAAAAGTATCAAGATCAAATGCAACTTCACCCACTTCGTGCAGAAATTATTGCCACTAAGTTGGCAAATAATATCGGTAACGATATGGGCTTTAACTTTGTTCATCGCATGTATGAAGAAACAGGCGCAACAGTTGCTGAAATTGCTAACTGTTATGTCATGGCGAGTGAAGTTTTTCAATTAACAGATGTTTGGCAAGAAATAACTGAATTAGATAATAAAATATCAACTTCAATTCAAACAGAAATGTTATTTCAAATGCGCAGAACGGTAAGGCGGTCAACTCGCTGGTTCTTGCGCCATCGCAATAAAGCATTAGGCATTGCTGAAACGATTCAGTTATATCGTCCTACATTTGAAAACTTAGCTAATAACTTAAATAAATTATTAGTTAAGGACGAAGTCGAGCAATTAAAACGTGTTGAAACTGATCTAGTGAGAAATGGTGTTCCAGAAAATATTGCTGTTCGTATTTCACAGTTAAGCTCTTTATTCCCTGTAATGGATATTGCTGATATTGCGGTATCAGATAATCGTTCAATTGAATTGGTTGCAGATTTATACTTTAAATTGGGTGTTCGTTTAGATTTACATTGGTTCTTAGATCAAATTACGAGTCAACCGGTGTCAAACCATTGGCAAGCATTAGCTAGAGCTTCATTTAGAGAAGAGCTAGACTGGCAACAACGTTCGTTAACACAAGTTGTATTGCGTTGTGATTGCGGTGTTGAGCAGCCTGAGGTGGAATCGTTACTTGATAAATGGATGGAAACGAATGTACAACCACTAGGACGTTGGAATCAAATTTTGACTGATTTTAGAATTGGTCAAACGCATGAGTTTGCTAAGTTCTCAGTAGCTTTAAGAGAATTAATGTTATTAAGTTTAAATTGCGATCCAGCAAAATAAATTAAGTGGTGTAATCAAACTTTAACGAGATTGATTTAACTGATAAAATCCCCGCTATTAAGTGGGGATTTTTTTTAAGAGGCAATATGTTTTATTCCGCAATACGCAAGGTATTATTCAAGTTTGATCCTGAAGCAATTCACGAAATGACCATTAAAGGTTTTAAAGCGACGGGTTCGTCTCCGCTTAACTTACTTTATAAACAGAGCATCGCTGATAAACCTGTTGAAGCTATGGGGATTAAATTTCCAAATCCTGTTGGTTTAGCTGCAGGGTTAGACAAAAATGGTGAATGTATTAATGCCTTTGCTGCAATGGGTTTTGGTTTTGTGGAAATAGGTACGATTACGCCCAAACCTCAACCTGGTAATCCTAAACCACGTATTTTTCGATTACCGTCTGCGAATGCTGTTATTAATAGAATGGGCTTTAATAATAAAGGTGTAGACTATTTAGTTGATCAAGTTCGTAAAGCTAAATTTAAAGGCGTCTTGGGCATCAACATAGGTAAGAATAAAGATACACCTGACGAAAACGCTAAAGATGACTATCTTATTTGTATGCGAAAAGTTTATAACTACGCAACCTATATCACTATCAATATTTCATCGCCAAATACCCCCGGATTACGTTCATTACAATATGGTGATGCGTTAAATGAATTATTGGCTTCACTTAAAGAAGAGCAACAAATACTTAAAGAGCAACATGGTAAGTATGTTCCTTTAGCCGTTAAAATAGCGCCAGATCTGAGTAAAGAAGAGATTGAGTCAATTGCCGAGTGTTTGATTAATAATAATATTGATGGTGTCATTGCCACTAATACGACGTTGTCTCGAGAAGGTGTTGAAGGACTTGAACACGGCGAAGAGCAGGGCGGTCTTAGCGGTGAGCCAGTTAAAGACAAAAGTACTGAAGTAATTCGTTTATTGGCTATAGCATTAGACAACAAATTACCGATAATCGGGGTTGGCGGAATATCCAGCGGACGTGACGCCCAAGAAAAAATTGCTGCGGGTGCTAGATTAGTACAAGTTTACACAGGGTTTATTTATCAAGGCCCTGAATTAGTGAAAGATATTGTTGAAACACTTTAATGTTTTTAGTCTTTAATGCTATTTTTTATTTGTTTAAATAGAAAATAGCTTTAATTCTTCTGCAATGAGATTGAGCACTTTATGTAACTTTGCATTAAGGTATTTTGGTAATAGCTTCTCTTGCTGTTCCAGTAATATGAGTTCCGCAGGTGTTATAGCGATAAAGCAATTAATTTTTGGTTGCTCTTCTTGATAGATACTAAAAACATCATCAGAGAACAAACTGATCTTTCCTTTATGAGACATAGATTTCTGAGTGTCAAAAACTTCACTAGTTTCTAAATAAAGATTAATCAACAAAATATTTTCTTCATCACCATACCAACTCGCGGTTAATGTTTGAAAATTAAATTGTGCTTCCAGCTTATTAGTCACAGATTTTATTTTATGAAATTTAGCGATTAAATCATTACTAGGTTGAATGGATATAGGCAGTTGTTCTGTCATAGTATTTAGGCGACTTTAATATTAGTAATCAGACATTATCAATATTGATAAATAACATAAAGCATAACTGGTTATTTTTGCTAAATTTATCTAAGATTATGCGCCTCCTCTTTCATCATTAGGACTTTTCGTTGGATTTATCATTAGATTTGTGGGTTTACTTCACCTTGCTAGCCGCCTTAATGCAAGCTATTCGAACTGCAGGTCAAAAACAACTTTCTAGTCATTTGAATGCCATGGCAACAACAGGTGTTCGTTATATCTATGCACTTCCATTTGCTTGTTTGTATTTGTTTTTTATTACGGAACAAAGAGATGTGGCTGTACCAGAACTTAACGAGCATTTTTTAAAATACGCATTGATTGCTTGTGTCATGCAAATTATTGGTACGTTTTGTCTAGTTGCAGCATTTAAATATCGAAACTTTGCTGTTGCGACAAGTTTAGCTAAAACTGAAGCAATTCAAGTTGCTGTAGTGGGTGCATTAGTTTTTTCAGCATATTTATCTCCTCTCGGTTGGTTGTCTGTTTTTATCGGTGTATTGGGTGTTCTCATTGTTTCAAAAGTGAAATTTACCTTTGCTGATGTTTTTCAAAATCCAGGTGCTGGCTTTGGTCTAGCTTCAGGTTTAGCATTAGCTTTCACGACATTATTAATTCGAGAATCAAGTTTAGCGCTTAACACTGATTTACTGGTAAGTGCAGCCGTTACACTCGTTTTTATGATCACAGTGCAATCGGTTATCTCAATTATTTATGTTCTGATTCAAGATAAAAGACAATTATCATTAATGCTTAAGTATTGGCGCTTATGTCTATTTGTTGGAATTACGAGTGTAATTGGCTCTATTGGCTGGTTTACAGCTTCAAGCTTGCAAAATGCAGCTTATGTTAAAGCATTAGGACAATTAGAAATTTTTATTACTTTATTGTTAACTTATCGAATTTTTAAAGAACGAATTAGTCGAATGGAATACTTAGGTATGTTTTTAATTCTCGCTAGTGTGATCATTTTATTACTTTGGGCATAGTGGCTAGTCGCTGTTTTTGTTACACTCGCAGAAAATTATTATTGTATTACATAAATTGGATTTAAAATGAAAATTACAGATAAAACCGTTGTTCAGTTTCACTACACTTTGAAAGATGAAGCCGGCAATGAAATTGAATCATCATATTCTGGTGATCCACTCGCTTATCTTCATGGTTATAAAAACATGTTAGTGGGCGTTGAAAATGCGTTAACAGATAAAGAAGTCGGTGATAAATTTTCTGTTACCTTACAACCAGAAGACACCTACGGTGAACGTAAAGAAGATATGATCCAACGTGTACCTGCAAAACATTTACAAGATGTTCAAGGTACAACTAAATGGAAAGCGGGTATGACCGCTGCTGTTGAAACGGAACAAGGTCAACGTCAAGTAACTGTTCTTAAAGCAGGTAAGTTTATGGTAACGGTTGATATCAATCCTCCTCTAGCAGGAATGGTGTTAACGTTTGACTTAGACGTAATAGATGTTCGTGTTGCAACTGACGAAGAAGCTGAACATGGACACGCACATGGTGTCGGCGGTCATCATCATTAAAACCCACGAATAATTTCATTAATTATTGTTACTTAAAAAAGATCAGCATTGCTGGTCTTTTTTTACTTTTGACTAAGTGGGAAGAAATTGAAAATTATAAATTTTATTCTATACTCGAACTATATGCAGTAATTTAAATAATGATTGGAATTCATCGTCAATAAATTTAACTTCTTTATAAAGAGTAAAAATAACCTTAGTACGTCCAAACGTATGATTATACTGACGGTAATTCTTATCTTTTTTTTACTTAATTGGCAAACTTTCTCTGCAAGTCGAATCCATCAACAATACCAAGAATCATTAATGGATGCTGTTACTGACCGAATTATTTCTGATTACTTTGATTATTTTGCTCAATTACGTTTAGAGATAGATTTATTCCAGCAAAAGCAATTAAATGCCATTTCTGCATTACAAGAAGGAGGAAATAAAGCTTCCATTGAGCAATACATGGAAGTCTTAAAAAGTCTTCGTAGTGAAATAAAAAACACCCGATTATTTGCAATAATTAATGAACAAGGCAATGGAACGTTAAAGCATATAACTGGAGATTTTCTGCCAGCATGTGAAGAAGAAATTTTATCAACCGTTGCTTCTGGATCTCAAGATCACTTATTCTTACATCGTAGTGAAAAAAGTGTCCATTTTGATTTGTTACAACCCTTATCAACGAGTGACGGTCAGGACAAATTCTTTTTTGTTGCTTTTAACCCAGGTTTACTCAATGATTTATTGAGTAAATATCAACTCCCACACCAACAAATATTCTTAATGCGGGCCGATAGTATAGGTAAAGTTGAGCTAACGACAGAAAATGTCGATTACACTTCAATGTTAATCGGTTCTGAAGAACTTGATGAGTTTAGTTTTGTTAAAGCGATCCCTAATACGAGATGGCAATTAGCCATAAGGTTATCCCCAGATTACAGTAGTAATCTATATCAACAAGGTTTATTGAAAGCTATTACTGTTTGGTTAGTGTTAACCTTACTTATTTATGTCTTTTATCGGCTACAAAAAAAACGAACAAAAAGTCATTATAAAATTAAACAACAATTAGCATTTAAAGATAACCATGATTCTCTCACGGGTTTAGTCAATAGATTCCGGTTTGAGATGCTACTCAATGAAGAAATTTTCAATCGTAAAAATAACACGTTAATTGACAGCGGTGTTGTTTTTCACCTTGATATCGATAAATTTCAAGTGGTAAATAATAGCTTTGGTTATGCCGTCGGTGATGCTTATCTCCATAAAGCTTCTTTAGATTTGAAAAAATTTCTTCCTGATAATGCGATTATAAGTCGTTTAGGAAGTGACGAATTTGCAATTATTTTACCGACGTTACCTTTTAATAAAGCAAAGGATTTTGCGCATAAAATACGATTGTTTATTCAGGGAATTAGTGTCTCAGCTATGAATGAAGATACACGCTTAACAGCGAGTATTGGAGTCGTTATTCTCGAGCATAGTCAACTTGAAGCTGAACAAGTGTTTTCATCCCTCAGCCAAGCCGTAAGTTTAGCTAAAGAGAAAGGACGCAATAGGGTACAAATTTACCAATGTGATGATGAACAACTTATCCATCATGCTAAAGAAATGGCCGCAATTCATGAAGTTTCGAACGCATTACAAGATAATCGTTTAGTGCTATATCGTCAGAAAATAAAAGCTTTAAAAACTCGAGAGTCATCTCATTTTGAAATACTTGTTAGAATGATGTCTCCTGAAGGAGAGCTCATTGCACCGCATAACTTTATTCCCGCAGCTGAAAAATATGGCATTATTCGCCAAGTTGATCATTGGGTAATTGAAAATACTTTCAAAGCTATCACTAAAAATATTGAAGATTTAGATACTTGTTACAGTATTAACCTCTCAGGTTTAACGCTTGCAGATCGTGATATTTTTGACAAAGTTGTCGTATTATTTGAACACTATAAAGTAGCTCCGCATCGAATATGTTTTGAAATAACTGAAACATCTGCAATTACGCATTTAAAGTCAGCACTACATTTTATGGATAACATGATCGCTTTTGGTTGTAGTTTTTCACTTGATGACTTTGGTAGTGGCTTGTCATCCTTTAGTTACTTACAAAAATTACCCGTGAGTGTTATTAAAATTGATGGTGCTTTTGTGCGGGATATGGACAATAACGAAGTTAATAGAATATTTGTTGAAAATATTAAACGTATCGCTAATGCGATGAATAAAAAAACAGTTGCTGAATTTGTAGAGAATGCGGAAATAGAAGCAATGTTAACTGAAATAGGCATAGATTACGGACAAGGCTATCATATTCATAAACCTGAACTTTGGTACACAGGAATTAAAGATTAATACTATTGATTGAAAGCACTTCAATGACGTTTTCATCAGACGAACTCATTCTCCATAGAATGTTTAAATCATAAAGAATCATACCGTAAATTTTTTCATCGACTTGTCTCTTTTTATAAGCAGGTCGAGGATCTTGAGATAAAACTTGTTCTATGAACATTGATAAATCGATGTATTTATTTTGAAACTTATTTATATCTGTCTCTGCCTGACCTGAAAAAACAACTTTTAAGAATGTCTCAGGTTCAGATTGTGCAAAGCCTGCACGAGCATAGTCAATATTATCAGAGTAGGGGATGTAAGGCTTAATATCTAAAATAGGTGTTTGGTCGAGTAAATCTAATCCAGAAATATGTATTTGCAATTGTTTGTGAGTAAATTCAACACGCTCAAGTTTCACTGCTGACATTCCTACTGGGTTTGGCCTAAAAGTTGACCGAGTCGCTAATACGCCTATTTTTTTGTTTCCGCCTAATCGAGGGGGCCTAACTAGTGGTTTCCAACCTTTTTTTTGAGTTCCATGGAAAACAAATATTAACCAAAGGTGGCTAAATTGCTCAATACCTCTAACTAACTCAAGGTTGTTAGCCGTAGATAATAGCGTAATACTGCCTCTAGCAGCACTCACTAAACCTGGTTGACGTGGTATTGCGAACTTTTCTTTATAAGGGGAATTGACTCGACCGATATAATTTAAGGTGATTTCGTCTTCAGATAGCTCTTCCATTATTTTAGACTTTTTACTTGTTCAATCTGATAAGCTTTACCATAACAAACGATAGACGCGACACATTGTTGATTTGTTTGGTCATCATTAATCAATACGCAGCCCGTAAAAATAATCGCATTTGCTTGTTTTCCAAATGCTGCTTTTCGGGCTTGTGTTCTCGCTTCTATTTCGCTTGGGGGCGCATGATGGCTTTTCTCTTGGCAATTCTGGCCCTCAACCATACCTATGAGTTTATAACGATCCGCAAAAGCACTTTCATCTTCAACAACCTTTACCTGAGAGTGGCTAAAGTAATCTTTAAAGTTTTCTTTATCTAAATTTGTTGAAAGCGTATATGTTGAAGAGCATGCGGATAATGTTAACGTAGCAATAATAAATAGAGTAGTAACAACTACTACTCGTTGTTTTTTTATAAAAACGCCGTAATCTATTTCATTTTTATTCATATAAGTTCTTATTTCTTAATCGTTAATTTGAGTGGAGCTTGATTGCTTATCCAATAGTTAAACAATTGGTCAATGACTTTACTTTGCTGTTTCATCTCAAGCCAATTTCGCATAAATAGCTCAAAAGCCTGATCATTATGGTTAATTGGAAATGCCATAGAAAGAGGTGCCAGAACAGGTTTAGGTACTATAACTGTGTACTCAGGATGCAACAAACTCCAAGCAGAGGCTGCCGCTGCGCCAAATAGCATGCCATCGATATGTTCATACTTTTCTTTAAAGAATAATCTTGGTGTTGAAATTTCCCATGCTTTATTATAAATAAAGTTACGTTCTACGGCTTTTTGGTAGAAAAAAGTTTCAGGAATACCAATAGTAAGATCTTTATTATCAATAATTTCCGACCAGTTATTGAATTCCACACGCCTCTCATCTTTAACAATAAAAGCTAGTGACTGTGTAGAATAGGGTACGGTAAGTGTGAATTTAATCATATTGTCTGGAATAACTGGAATGCCCGTTGTTATATCTAGATAACCTGATTGTAACAAGGCTTCCGCTTCATGATGAAAAACTCTAACAAACTCAATACTGACTCCTAAATCTTTGGCGAGTAGGTTCATGATTTCAATATCAAAGCCGACTAACTTACCTTTATTATTATGAAAAGCGTAAGGTAAATCATCCCTGAAGTAACCTATTCGAATAAACCCTCGTTGTTGAACACGTGTTAAAACAGATGAGAATGATGAGGTCGTAACTAAATTACTCGGACTATTTTTAAGATAAGTACTTTTGACATCACTGAATAAAAAATCGCGTTCAATAAATTTTGTATAACCTTGATATTGATGACTTATTGAATCAAAACTAAAACGTAAGGAAACAAACGTAATCAACGAAATTAGTGGGATTATTGCCAGATTACGAGCAAGAACGCGCCATTTTATTGTAAAGCGTTTTAGCATTGCAGTAGCAATTAGTAAAGGAAGGCAACTTGAGAATACCACTGAAAATATAGCACTTAATCTTCCACCAATAAGATTTTCAGCAACTAAGTAAAAGTCAAACATAGCTCCTGATACATTAAACAACTCAAGTAAATTTTGCATGGCGAGTGTCGTACTACCAAATAATTGTGGCAATCCAGCGATAGCTAAATTGACATGATCGGAGAGTGAAATATGTGCACCAGAGAACCAAGCACCGAATAATACGAAAAGTAATGCGAGTAGCTTGCCGCCAACCGGTAAACTAAAAGATATTGGTACAATAACCTCTGATATTCTTTCGAGGTCTGCGTCATGTGGATATTTATTTTTGAGTAGTTTTTTAGTATTTTCAACAATCATAGGAATTACTGAAAAGAAACTGCCTGTAGCAAACGCAGTGATCATAGGCTCTCGACATACTCGAACTATTTCTCGGTAACCAAAAGGGGTGATAGTTGCAACAACAGAGGGAAAAACCACAAAACAGAGCAGGGTAACCAAAACCGTAGCACTCATCATATAAACAACTAAACCATCTAATTGGCTAGCATCAAGGGTCGCTGCTGCTCGCCAACCAATACAAAAAACGCCGAGCGGGGCAAACTTCATTATAAAGTTATTAATATTAGCAACTGCTTGTTGTAAGTTTGAAAGCACCAGTATAGTTTGTCTTTTTGATTTTATTTGCATGAGACCTAAACCCATACAGATACTAAAGAAAACAACAGCGGGCACTAATGTATTTGAAAAAGCATGGAATGGGTTAGCTGAAATAAATAAATCAATAAGACTAAGTTCAGGTGCGATTTTTATGGTGTTCGAAGAATAGAACTCAGCGTTTTGCCAATCAGGAAAAGACAAAGGGGTGCTGAAAATGAAGAAGAGAACCAAACATATCATCATTAAAATAATGAACAAACTCTGCTTAGATATTTTTTTTGCCTTACTCTGTGTCAGCCCTCCAAGACCAACAATTAGTGAAAGTATAATATAAGGAAGCACTGTCATTTGTAGAGATGTGACGAACGCGTTGGCGGTATTATCAATCACTGAATAGGTTACAGAAAAGTAGTAACCGAGAAGTAAGCCAATAAACATGGCTGAGATGATTTGTACGGATAAAGGAGGTTTACTAAACGACATATAAAAGTTTTTAATTTTAAGGTTTGCCATAATAAATATTATAACTAACTATTTAAAAATTATAATAATAATCTCTATGTTATTTGTTTTTTTGTTATTTATCGGAAATTCAGGTTAATTATTTTACATCGGTATTAGCTTATATCTACTAAGACTTACAAAAAAGGCAGTGAATATTCACTGCCTTTGATTAAATAAATAACAATAAGAACAAACGTTATTTTACACGCATACCAGGTTGTGCTCCGTCGTCAGGGTTTAAAACCCATAAGTCTTTACCTCCAGGTCCAGCGGCAAGTACCATGCCTTCAGACATACCAAAGCGCATTTTACGTGGCGCTAGGTTAGCAACCATTACAGTATGCTTACCAATTAAATCTTCAGGTTGATAAGCTGATTTTATGCCCGCAAACACTTGACGGGTTTCACCACCTTCTTCTTTTGAATCAAGGGCGAGTGTTAAGCGTAATAATTTATCTGCTTTTTCAACATGTTCAGCATTGATTATTTTGACAATGCGTAAATCAACTTTAGCAAAATCGTCAAATTGAATCTCTTCACTGATAGGGTCACAGCCTAAAGGATCATTAAGAGCTGCAGTATTATCAACAACTTTTTCTTTTTTAGACTTTTTCTCTTTTTTTGATGATTTTTCTGGTTCGTCTTTAGTCAGTAAATTCTCTTTCGACGCTTCAGTCATCGCATTGACTTTGTCCATATCAACACGCTGTAACAATGCTTTGAACTTATTGATTTTATGATCAGTAAGTAAAGTTTTATGTCCTTCCCAGATTAATTCATCATTCAAAAATGCTGCAGTGCTATCAGCTAATACTGGCAATACAGGTTTTAAATAAATCATTAGTGTACGGAACATGTTGATACCTAGTGAACAAATATCATGTACTTCTTGTTGTTTGCTTTCGTCTTTCACTAATTGCCAAGGTTCTTTTATAGCAATATATTCGTTCACTTTATCTGCTAGCGCCATTATTTCACGCATACCACGAGCAAAGTCTCGTGATTCGTAATGAGCGGCGATAGAGTCACCTGCTGCCATCACTTCATCAGCAAGTGCTTGGTTCTCAATTTTTATCGACAGCATACCGTCAAAGCGTTTAGTAATGAAACTTGCACAACGTGAGGCAATGTTGACTACTTTTCCTACTAAATCTGAATTTACCCGTTGAGCAAAATCTTCAAGGTTTAAATCTAAGTCATCAATTTTATGGGTTAACTTAGCGGCATAGTAATAACGTAAATATTCTGGGTTTAAATGATCTAAGTAAGTACGACCTTTGATAAAGGTACCTTTAGATTTAGACATTTTCGCGCCATTAACGGTAACAAAACCATGTGCATGAACAGCGGTAGGTTTTCTAAAACCAGCACCTTCAAGCATTGCTGGCCAGAATAAACTATGAAAATATATAATGTCTTTACCAATAAAGTGATAAAGCTCAGCTTCTGAATCTAATTGCCAAAACTCATCAAAGTTAATACCTTGTTTATCACATAAGTTTTTGAAACTACCCATGTAGCCAATAGGAGCATCTAACCATACGTAAAAGTATTTACCTGGAGCGTTAGGTATTTCAAAACCAAAATAAGGTGCGTCTCGGCTGATATCCCATTGTTGCAGACCTGACTCAAACCATTCAGCGAGTTTATTTGCCATTTCATCTTGTAATGCGCCACTACGCGTCCATTCCTCTAACATTTCACCAAAAGCGGGTAAATCGAAAAAGTAATGTTCAGAATCTTTAAAAACTGGAGTAGCACCAGAAACAACAGAACGAGGGTTTAATACTTCTGTTGTAGAGTATGTTGCGCCACATTCATCACAACTATCACCATTTTGATCTTCTGCTTTACACTTAGGACAAGTACCTTTTACGAAACGGTCTGGTAAAAACATGCCTTTTTCTGGGTCATAAAGTTGAGAAATCACTTTAGTTTTAATATGACCTTTAGCGTGTAAACGATTATAAATTTCGTGAGCAAAGGCTTCATTCTCAGGACTGTGAGTTGAATGGTAATTGTCAAAACTAATGTGGAAGTCAGCAAAGTCAGCCATATGTTCATCACGTACACCATTGATCATTTCTTCTGGTGTTACACCTAATTCTTGTGCTTTAAGCATAATAGGTGTGCCGTGGGCATCATCTGCACAAACAAAATAAGTTTCATGGCCGCGCATGCGTTGAAAGCGTACCCAAATATCGGTTTGGATATGTTCAAGTAAATGACCTAAATGGATAGAACCATTGGCATAGGGTAAAGCACAGGTAACAAGAATTTTGCGTTTATTTTCAACTTGTGATGATGACTGAGGTAACGACATAGAAAGTTTACATTTATTGGTGGTAATTATGGGGGGAATGGTACAGAATTTGTAGTCACTTTTCATCAATAATTATTGCTTAAACGCGATAAAGTGCCTTTTAAAATGTTCTCAAAGATATTTTCCTCAAAAACACTCTCTAGTGATACACAACAAGCACTTCTTGATACTTTAAAAAATTATCGTAGTGACAATTTCCCTAAAGGACTTTTATTTCCTGATATTTCTCCTGAAATAACTTTAGAAAAAAGCAATACCGTTGTTATTAAATTAACATTACCCTTTCCATGTAGAGGTGAAATTGAATTATTAAGCGAGCTGCTTACTAAGCAATTTGAGCAAACAGTTAGATTTGATATTAGTTTCGATATACTTGCAGTACGTAGCCACGAAATTACCGGTATAAAAAATATTATTGCCATCGCTTCTGGAAAAGGAGGGGTAGGGAAGTCAACTACCGCTGTTAATGTTGCCTACGCGTTGATAGCCGAAGGTAGTTCTGTCGCAATTTTAGATGCGGACATTTATGGACCTTCAGTCCCTACATTATTAGGAATGAAAGGAGAAAAACCAAGTTCGGAAGATGGGAAGTTATTAACACCTATTGATGCTAGTGGCCTAAGTGCAATGTCTCTTGGGTTTTTAGTGGATGAGAATGATGCGACAGTTTGGCGTGGCCCTATGGCAAGTAGGGCTTTTAGCCAACTACTTAATGAAACTGATTGGCAAGGGATAGATTATCTAATTGTTGATATGCCACCCGGTACTGGCGAT
>Ga0233426_10002143_pt1 | contig 16927 bp, 16 predicted proteins | sample SI_118_April2016_6_FD_179875 | JGI IMG/M metagenome (GOLD analysis project Ga0233426, IMG submission 179875) | Seawater microbial communities from Saanich Inlet, British Columbia, Canada - SI_118_April2016_10_MG | ecosystem: Environmental > Aquatic > Marine > Inlet | place: Canada: British...
TGGCATAGCTCAACTGGTAGAGCAGCTGATTTGTAATCAGCAGGTTGTAGGTTCAAGTCCTATTGCCAGCTCCAGCATGGGGAGATACCCAAGCGGTCAACGGGATCAGACTGTAAATCTGACGGCTACGCCTTCGAAGGTTCGAATCCTTCTCTCCCCACCACGGCTTCAAAAGCTTATAACAGTATGAGTTTTAAGCCTGGGTAGCTCAGTGGTAGAGCGTTTCCTTGGTAAGGAAGAGGTCGGCAGTTCAATCCTGCTCTCAGGCTCCAATTTATTTTAGTAGTTTTTTAAGGTAATGAAAATATGAGAGATACGATCCACTTGGAATGCACTGAGTGCAAACGCAGGAATTATACTACTTCCCGCAACAAAAAATTAAAAACAGAGCGTATGGAAGTACGTAAATACTGCAAGTGGGATCGTAAACATACATTACATAAGGAAACGAGATAATTCGTTTTCTGCCTTTATTTTACGTCCGAAAAGGGCAGTAGCTCAGTTGGTAGAGCATCGGTCTCCAAAACCGAAGGTCGCAGGTTCGACCCCTGTCTGCCCTGCCAAAATTGTCAGCACCTGCTTTGACTTAAAGGTTTGGACTGCAGAACAGCAGAAGAATATTAATTTAGAATGTTTCTAATTCAATCGAGAACCTGATTATGTTCAAAAGAATTCGGCAGTTTTTTAAAGATGTCATTGCAGAATTTAAGCGGGTGCAGTGGCCGACACGTGATGCCACAATAAAGTCCACATCAGTGGTTGTTTGTCTCTCTTTTGCTGTGGCACTATATTTGGGGATCGCCGATTTGGGTCTTTCAGACATTATGCAAATGATTATTGCCGGATAAAATGGTGGAAGAACAAACTGGAACAGAAATGTTATCTGAAGAACAGGGAAAAAATACAAAAACGCAGGTGATCAATTCGGATGATCAGGAGAATAATCTTGTGGAAGAGACTTCTGTGGATCTAGAAGTGCAGCAAAACATACCACAAACAAGTGATGCGTATCTTGGAGAGCAGGAAGATGCTGCTACAACTGAGATAGTAGAAACTGTTGAAAATTTGATGGAAACAGAAAATCAAACTGAAGAAATAGGATCAGAAGTAGTAGAAAAACCACAAAATCCGAACGCAAAATGGTATATTCTTCAGGCATATTCAGGTTACGAAGGCCGTGTTGAACAAACAATTAAAGAAAAATTAAGAATTAACGGAATAGAACATTTAGTTGATGAAATTTTTATACCTTCAGAAGACATAACTCGTACCAAGGAAGGTAAAAAAAGGAAAGTAAACCAAAAATATTTTCCCGGATATGTACTGATTCACATGGAGTTAACACCCGCATTGTGGCACCTTTTGATGGACGTTAACCGGGTTTCCGGATTTATTGGTGGAACTCCACAAAAACCTCTACCTTTAGATGAGAAGGAACTGGAAGAGATTCGAGCACAGGTTAATGAAGGTTATCAGCAAAAAAAGACTGAGGATGAATTTTCAGTCGGGCAAAAAGTTACAATCATAGAAGGTTCATTCGGGAATTTCAGTGGAACAATCGATGAGGTAAATCTCGAACGCAGGAAATTAAAGGTATTAGTTAGTATCTTTGGTCGTCCTACACCGGTAGAGGTGGAGTTCGAAAATGTAAAACATGTAGTAGAATAAGACAGATAACTATGGCAAAGGACATTTCTTCTTTTATCAAACTCCAGATTCCGGCTGGTAAAGCAAATCCGTCACCACCTATTGGTCCTGCATTGGGTCAGCATGGAGTGAATATCATGGAGTTTTGTAAAGCCTTCAATGCCCAAACACAAGGTCAGGATACCATTATTCCGGTAGTGATTACTGTCTACAGTGATCGATCGTTTACCTTTATTACCAAGACTCCTCCTGCACCAGTTTTGATCAAAAAGGCACTTAAACTGAACAAAGGTTCGGCGAAACCAAATGAGAAAAAAGTTGGAACTTTAAGCAAAGCTCAGATAGAGGATATTGCCAAGCAGAAGATGCCTGACCTGAATTGTTACAACCTGGAAGCAGCTGTGAAGTCTGTGGCTGGAACAGCCCGGAGCATGGGCGTATTGACTGAGGAAATATGAGTAAACAAAGTAAAAGAGCAAAATTTATTCAAGATAAAGTAGTATCCGAACAAGTGTATACGCTGTCTGAAGCAGTTAATTTGCTTAAAGAAGTCAAAGCAACTAAATTTGATGAAAGCGTAGATGTAGCCTTAAGGCTTGGAGTTGATACCCGTAAAGCAGAACAAATGGTTCGCGGGACTTGTTCTATGCCAAATGGTCTAGGTAAGGAAGTACGCGTGCTTGTTTTTGCCAAGGGAGAAAAGGTAATTGCGGCGCAAGAAGCAGGTGCAGATTATGTGGGTGGAGAAGATTATGCCAAGAAAATTCAGGATGGCTGGCTTGAGTTCGATCGTGTTGTCGCAACGCCTGATATGATGGCTGTAGTTGGTCGGATAGGAAAAATTCTAGGCCCGAGGGGGTTGATGCCTAATCCAAAGACTGGTACAGTAACTTTTGAGGTTGAATCTGTCATAAAAAATATCAAAGCAGGTCAAGTGGAATTTCGTGCAGATAAACTTGGCAATCTCCAAGCTTCAGTTGGGAAAATTTCGTTTGATGCAGACAAGCTCTGTGAAAATATCAGTGTTTTGGTTGACACCGTAAGGAGGATGAAACCATCCTCTTCAAAAGGAATTTATCTGAGAAATTTTAGTTTGAGCTCAACTATGGGTCCAGGAATTAAAGTGGATCCACAAACAGCATAAAAGATAATTTTTTTTAGTATGATTGTCTGAGACAGTAGGGGCCTAACGGCTTAATTCATACCCTGCCGAGACACCTCTCCACGAGTGACACAGAAATTATTTGCTGTGTTCCTTTCACTGTCTTATTCAAATTATTTACATCACAATCTTCAGTTTTCTTAGAAATGGGTTTTAGCCTTTTCTAAGAAAATAATGTGAATTTTAGCACTTGTGTAAAACACTGGAGAAGTGAATTTTTAACTTAATCAATTTGAGAAGGGGCCATGGAACGAAGTCAAAAAGAAACTCAAGTCAGCGAGCTTCGATCAATATTTAATAATATGTCAGCTGGAGTGCTGGTTGATTATCGAGGTATTGAAGCCAATCAGGTAGTTGAACTGCGCAAGCAGTTGAATGATGCATCTTCCACAATGAAGGTGCTAAAAAACTCCCTGGCACGTATTGCAGCGGAAGACACTCCGTTTTCGGTGCTGACAGATCAGTTTACACAAACTCGTGCGTTAGTATATAGTGACGGTGATCCGGTTGTGCAGGCCAAAGTATTGTCGGACGCAGCTAAAAATATTGATAATTTAAAAATCCTTGCAGGAATACTTGTTGGAGACAGCAAAGCAAGTATCCTCAATACTGGCGAAGTGGAAGCACTTGCCAAACTACCTTCAAGAGAAGAGCTCATGATGAAGCTGCTGTTTCTTATGCAGGCTCCAGCAACTCAATTTGTTCGTACTCTAAACGCAGTTCCTGCGAAATTTGTTCGCACTTTGGCTGCAATCCGGGATAGTAAATAACTAAACCGGTTTTTTCACATTCCTCCCTTAGTTAAAATGGAGGACGACTTTAACCTTTATCTGAGATATAAAATGGCAGATATAACAAAAGACCAAGTAGTTGATTTCATTGCAAACATGTCCGTACTGGAGATGTCTGAACTGGTGAAAGAGATGGAAGAAAAATTCGGAGTCAGTGCAGCTGCAGCAGCAGTCGCGGCACCTGCTTCCGGTGGTGGAGAGAGTGAAGCCGCTGCTGAAGAAAAAACTGAATTTGATGTAATACTTACCAGCTTTGGTGAGAAGAAAATCAACGTCATTAAGGAAGTCCGTTCAATTACTGGATTAGGCCTTAAAGAAGCTAAAGAAGCAGTTGAAGCTGCTCCTAAAGCTATTAAAGAAGGTGTTTCCAAGGAAGAGGCAGAAGAAGTCAAAAAGAAACTTGAAGAAGCTGGAGCAAGCGCAGAAATCAAGTAATATTTTTTATCACCGTGTCCTTAAATGGACACGGCTCTATTTAGTTGCACGATACTTTGCAATTACTGCCTTCCCGCTTGTAATTCTCAAAAATTACTTCCCAAGAAAAAATTTTATTACTTCTGAAAAAATTGACTCACTCCATTTCCGCTGGACTGTTTCTGAATAGAATTTTAGGCTAGACTACAGCTTATTTTCTAATTTCGTTTTAGCAATTTTACGCTCATGAAATCCTCACTAAAGACCTTTGAAGAGTACTTTTCACAGTCAGTGGAAGTACGCATGCAGCATTATGAAAAAGCTGGACGTCTCCAGCATGTGATGCTCTCACATCAATTTTCAATTAAGTTGATGGAAGAATTATTTGACATTGCCGATCACATTAAAGGAATGACTCGCAAACCAAACGGGATAGAATTTCTGAAATCCTTATTGAGCCACAAAAAGGCAATGCTCTATTTTACCCAACCCTCAACACGGACATTTTTGTCTTTTTTGACTGCATGCCAGATGGTTGGAATGGACACTGGAGAAGTCCGCGATCCCTCTTTGTCATCTGAATATAAAGGCGAGAGTCAGGAAGACGGAGTTAGGGTTTTCAGCAGCTATTTTGATTTGATTATCATGCGTGATCCGAAACCAGGATTTTGTGAATATATGGCTTATTTGCTCGATAATACTGGACGCAGCGTACCCATTATGAATGGAGGTAGCGGTAAAGATCAACATCCGACTCAGGCTCTTCTTGACCTTTACACTATTCACAGATCATTTCAGCACAAGGGAGGAATCAGCAAAAAACGCTATGCGTTTGTGGGTGACCTGTTGCGTGGCAGGGCAGTACGCTCTTCAGTGATGTTATTGAGTCAATATAAAGATGTTGAAATGGATTTTGTTGCACCATCGTCTTTTCAGATTGCTGAAGATTTAGAGGATATTTTGCGTTCTCAAAACATTAAAATTCGCAAAACTGATGATTTGGGCAGTGTACTTTCAGATGTGGATTGTGTTTATATGACCCGTCTTCAGGATGAGTATGATCTTTCTGGTGAATCCAACCTGATAGATTATTCCCAATTTAGTTTGACGACCGACAATGTAAATCAAATGAAATCAGATGCCATTATTCTGCACCCTTTACCCAGGAGGCACGAAATTTCAACCGAGGTAGATGCAGACCCACGAGCCATGTATTGGAGGCAATTGCGTAACGGCGTATATATAAGGGCTGCACTTCTACTTTATGTCTTCAATGTTGCACATCGGTTAAAGGATTATTAAAATATTTGTTCTTGCTGGTACAATGGTAGAAACAGATTTTGCAGAATAAGTTATTTTATCTAACAAAAAACATGTCCAAACCCGAATTTATTTCTACAAATGTAGCCGCCCTGCTAGTTTATGGGCGTCCACCAATGGTTTTTGCTGGAATGATCTGCGCCATAAGCGTTATGCTTGACCATAACCCCTTCGTTTACTACAGTGGAGTGATTTTTCTACTTGCCGCAATGATTCTTGATATAATTGACGGCTGGTTTGCTGCCAGATTTCGACCGCAGGCAAAACTGGCCCATTTAGCAGACAGGATCATGGACAAAGTGGTGTATGCTATCGTGTTTCCGATGGTTGCAGTGGGAATGATGTGGCGTTATAAGTATTTACCGGAGAGTGCCGATTTTCGATTGGAAATGCTGCATGTCGTCTTTGTATTTTTCCTGTGCATTACAGTCTTAATGCGGGATAATTTTGCACACTTCATGCGTAATTTTTCACTCCGGAAAGGTGAGGAAGAAGAAATGAAGGAAGTTACTCGACTCCGGACAATGGTTGCTGCACCGGTTGGTGTTGTGCTCTATATTCATGCATTTTATGTCCCTGGTGGTCCTGATTCTTCACTTTATTCCTGGATCAGCTGGCTGGGAGCAATTCCAATTCAGCAACTTTTCTTTTTGGAAATTATGTTCCTTATAATCAATTTTGGTTCTATTGCAGGATATTGCCGTAAATACGGTACTGCTTGCCTTGACGAACTTTGTTTGAACGATGAGGTTTTACGCCGCCGTATATTATCCGTCTTTCCAAATGCCCTGTCCGTAATGAATGCGCTCATGGGAGTTTTAGCAATTTTATTTGCCTATCGAGGACGGGTCCAGGAAGCCTACCTGATTTTACTTGGTGCAGGATTTTTTGATAAAATAGATGGAGCAGTAGCCAGAAAATTGGGACTCACTACTCCGCTACCGTCAGCAAAACCAAAAAAATATAATATTACTTTAGGAGGAGTCCTCGACGACGTTTCAGATACCGTTAGTTTCTGTATTGCACCAGCAGTAATATTTTATATGTTGATGGGGCGGGTTGCAGATGAATCTATCCAGTCACTCCCTTATGGATGGATTGCCATTCTGTATGTCGTTCTAGGTATTACAAGACTAGCTTTCTTCATTTTGGACCAAAACAGCATTCCGGGATTTTTCAAGGGAATACCTGTTCCAGGTGCAGCCCTGCTAGTAGCAGCACCTTTCATAATGATTGGAAATGCACTTGAATCAAATACTACTGATTTGGTGTATTGGTCAAAATTTAGTTTCTTTCTGATGATAATTGCGGCAATTCTGATGATAAGTTTCCCAATTCGCTATATGCACATCGGTCGTTTGATGAGCCGAAGTAGAAAATTTTTAATTTTTACTATATTGCTTTTAATCGGCTTCGTCTTTACTCCATATTTCGGTCATGCTGCACTTGGATACCTCATTTTGTATGTTTTTTCTCCTTTGTATACCTGGCGTATCAGTCCGGACATCGCTTCCCAGGAACACCTGGAAAAACTTTCTACTTCATAATAAATACCCATGCAGGATCAAACTGTGGACAATGAAACTTCCGAGTCTGGGGAAAACTCTGAAGATCGATTGGTTGCTCCAGAACCTCAACTGGGAGAACAGTTTGATCAATCATTGCGTCCGCAACGTTTACAGGATTATATTGGCCAGAATGAAATTAAGGAGAATCTTCATGTTTTTATTGGTGCTGCAATAAAACGCGGACATGCTCTGGATCACGTCCTTTTGAGTGGTCCACCAGGACTGGGAAAAACTACTCTAGCAAATATCTTTGCGCGTGAAATGGAGGTTCAACTACGCTCTACTTCCGGGCCTGTCATTGAGCGTCAAGGTGATTTAGCTGCTATTTTAACTAACCTAGATCCAGGCAGTATTTTGTTTATTGATGAAATACATCGATTGAACAGGGTAGTTGAAGAAGTGCTTTATGGTGCGATGGAAGATTTTACTCTCGACATCATTATTGGGGAAGGTCCTGGAGCACGCACAGTAAAAATTGATTTGCCGCACTTTACTCTAGTTGGTGCTACAACACGAGCCGGTCTTCTTTCTTCTCCTTTGAGGGAGCGTTTTGGAATTCAGTTCCGGCTGAATTTTTATGATGCGGAAGATCTGAAAACTATCATTTTGCGTGCAGCATCATTACTTGGAATTGAAATTGTTGAAGAAGCTTCTTTGGAACTGGCACGCAGAGCTAGAGGTACTCCCAGAATTGCAAACCGCTTACTGAAGCGTTGCCGCGATTTTGCAGACATGGAGACGTCCGGTGTGATCACTTTGCCTTTGGTTGAAAAAAGTCTGGAAAGAATGAGGATTGATTTAGAGGGCCTTGATCAAATGGATCGTCATATTTTGGAAACTATCATTAAAAAATTCGGAGGTGGTCCAGTAGGTCTTAGCACTCTTTCTGCAGCAGTCTCAGACGAAAAAGACACGATTGAAGACGTTTATGAACCTTTTTTGTTGCTTAAGGGGTTTTTGCAGCGTACGCCGCGAGGCAGAGTGGCTACTGAGAGAGCTTATCAACATTTGGAGATTTCAGCCCCTCCTCAATCTCAGGCAGATCTTTTATGATAGTATTTTTCTGGAAATTATGCTGGGGGCTGTAGATAGATATTATGAAAACTGGGTTATATGTAAACTTAAACCATCATTGATGGGTAATGATTATTTAAATTGTGCAGTTTAAAAATACTTTAACAGTTATCAGTTACCTGTTTTAATTTCATGGAAACAAATTTTTCTCCAATTGAGAATTATCCCTTTCTTTCTCCTTTCATCTTCACCGAAAATCCGGAAGAACTCGAAGTTCAAAAGGAAGTTTTGCTTAAACAACTGGAAGAAGCTTGGCAGCCTTTGGCTGTTGCCTCCAGTCAATATATGGAATATCTTACTGCCCGTGAAAAAGTGTTTGCTGGAGTAATTGAGGAATATTATCGTGAACAGTACAAAAAAATTGTTAAAAACAGTCTCTGTACAAACAATTCGTTTGATACCCTTTCAAAAAATACTCGCCTACTGGACAGTATTATCCATACAGCTTTTGAGTATGGGTTTGCCGATCTTCAAATCCTGAAGGAAAGGATAAAGGAAGATCTCAAAAAAGAGCTTCTATTCAAAAAACGATCTTTACCGAGGAAAAAGAAAAAACTTGATCTTAGCCGGACACAAATCGAGAAGGTTGAATCAAATCCAGAAGATCAAGATCAAAGGCAGATGCTGAAATATTATGAAAGTATTGAAGCTGAGTTGATACATGAAATTGAAAACCACAGCGAACGACTGAAAGAGTTGGAGGAGTTGTTACCGCAGGTACAGAAATCTGATATCAAGCTGAATGTTTTACTTAATCATTTGGTTGTCTTTGCCAGAGGTGGTTATGGCAGGGCTGAACTGAGTTTTGCTTCCGATCGAGATTTGGGATATTGTCTCGACACACAACAACTAAGTGCTGGTGAGTCAGAAATATGCCGACAGTTCATCATTCATATTGAGCATTTACTGCGTGAAGCAGGTATTGAAACGGCACATCAATATTTTGAATTAAATGAAGACTTATCACGGTTCAAAGATCCTAGTGTTATTCATACAATTCCTTCCATTTTGGAAAGCAGAGTTTTAATTGGCAGCAAAGATTTAGCAAATGCTTTGAAACGAAGATTTTTTAAGATCTTGCCATATGAAACCTTTGTCCTTAGCCAAATTAGAGATTATAATGACCGTACAGTTCCTGATCTGAGTCAGATGAATCTCAAGGAAGATCGAGGTGGTTTGCGCTCCCTGCAAATACCTCTTTGGCTTTCTGCTGCAACGTTCGGAATTTTTCCAAGTCAAACTGCAGAAATGTTGGCACTTCTGATACAAAAACGTATTATTTCACCTCGTCAGGGTTACAAACTTTGTCAGGCCCTTGAATTCCTTTACGACTTACGCAATTTTTCTGCGAGCGCCAAGGAGTATCATTTTGACGATGAGGCAAGGGAAAGTGGACTATCCGAAAAAGATATTCAAAGTAACATCATCAATGATGCAACCGAACGTCTTTACCTGGTCAAGAAAAAACGGTTTCAAAGTATTGACGATTTTGACCGCTACCGTTTGCAAATGGTGAATCACATTCAAGATCTCTCCCAAGCAATTTTACAACGCCTGCTGGACCGTAAAATAGTTAGGACTTTCTCAAATTTTCAGGTTGTCGTTCATCTGGGGAAGCGTCTAATTATTGAGGTAAATGCTCTGGAAGGTTTGCCTCAAGTTCCAATATCTTTGATTTTCAACGATCCAACAGCGTTGCTGGAACTTTTTGAATATGTTGGTCAATCAGGATTCGATTTATCTTTTGAACTCAAGGATGAGATGGCAGACTTGATTCACATTATAACGCCGGAGGTTATTTCTTCAAACCGGACACAGATTGCAAAAAGTTTCACGAACCTGATGTTGACACCGTTTACAGCAAATGCCTGGCGGATAATGTTAGAAATTTGTGAACCGATCAATGCTGAAAGTCAACCTCGTACTTTAATGGGTTGTTTCATTCCGGAAACAAACAAAATGCGGTTCTTGCTCAGGAATCTTGCTTACCACCAACATCCCGTTTGCGTTCATACCCTTAATGCACTTGATCGTACGCAAAAAGAACTGGATCGGCTAAAAAAAGATTATCAGGAATTATATCAATATCTGGAACCAAAACACATTTTAGCTCTCAAATGGGGCATTCTATTTCACGATGTGGGAAAAATTGATCCACAAACAGATCATGAAGTATCCGGAACATCTATTGCTGTCCATGCCCTGGAAAGTATTGGCTATGATGACAAGGAACTATTCACTCTTGTATCTCTGCTCATCGTACACCACACCACAGTCGTTCAATTGAGCAGAACTTCTGCATATTTCGATCAGGCTCTGCAAAGTTTTTTTGAAATTGCGGACCGCAACCTCATCAATGTCATTTTGCTCTTCCTATGCAATATTTCTGATTACATATCTGTTAGTGAAAGCAATGCTCACTCCACACGGGGATTGAGAACATTTTTTGAAGAAACATATCGTGTGTTTGTGGAAATGCGATCTTCTAAGTTGCAGGAAGATTCAATGGATTTCATACAAACATACCTTGATATTAAAAAGAATGATTTAGAATCAGATACGCGTATTGATCTTTTGATAAACAGGAGTCTCCGGGAAAATATAGAATCTGTTTTGCTGAAACCTCTCAAAAAAATCAACAAAGAGGAACGTAAATTACTTGGAAATTCCGAAGACGATTTACAAGTTCTGTGGCGGGACCTTAAGTTGGGTTCACTTGATAAACAGGGTACTGATCAAACTACAGATAAATTTATTCGCACTATCAGGCAATCCATCAGCAAAAAAAGCCTGCTTACACTTACCGAACTTTACAGTCCCATGATTAACTGGTTTTTTGCGGCATTTCCAAATCGTTTTCTGCTAAGTTCAACTCCAGCCATGCTGGCGGAAAATTTATCAATTTTCAATAGGCTTGAGCGGTCGGCTATCGTAAACGTGATCACCAATACACGAGGTCGTCTTAACGGTCTTTTGATTTATGTACATGATCAGCCACAAATTCACAGTAGAATAGCTTATACTTTAAATTTGAAGCACCTCAATATTGAATCGGCAAAGATAAATCAAATTCAATATGCGAGTGGTAAAGTTGCCTTTTGCTATTATCTCAAGGTTTCAAAAAGAGGAGAGCAGAATGTGATTTTACCACGGGAATTGGAAACTTCCATCAGAAGGAATACCCTCCCTAAACTAATAATAAAGACACAAACTTTTCTTTACAACACAAAGTTTCAACTGGAGTACCTCAAAGATGACAAGAAAGGGTACATGGTCAAAGAAAAGAAGAGTGAGGCTTTGGGAGATTTCCCTGTTTGGAATGGAAAGTTCAGGGAAAAAACAGATTTTTCGAGACGTAACAAAAACTATCTTCGCATAAAAATTACTGCCGATGATGCTCCCTTGCTTTATTACAAAATTATCAATGCATTTGATCAGGTTGGAGTAGCAATTCAGCAGGCAGTTATTACAACCATAGGACATCAGGTGATTGATACATTTTACATTAATTCTGTGGATCATGAAAAATTAGTAAAGTCAAACTTTGAGGAGTCCCTCAAAGAGTCTCTGATGAGCCCCTCTGAAATTTGAAATCACTATATCCTAATTAAGTGATTGAAAAAGTTTGACTATAACTTTGATTGTGATAATATCAATTAAATTCTGTATCCAGATGACACTGAGGGATCTGGCCCTTTGAAGTGTCGAGCATCCTGTTTCAGCATCAAGGTGCTAATGCCAGCCCTCCGGAAAGTTTCGGAAGGGAGTCGATACGACTCGATTCGAGTAAAGTGCCGGTCCTCCTCTTTTGGTGACCCACCTGATTGATTCACGTCTATCTGATTAACCTATTGCAAGAATGACTTTGTTGGTTCTTGTTTTCTCCTAGTTAAGAGACTTTGCCTGTCCTTTCCATTTGTTTATATACAGTTAGTCGAACACACTTTTGTCCTGCCGGACACCTGCAAATTTAGATTAAGAAGCAAATGACACTTATTATTCGATCTGATTATCACGCAGTGCCAATTTTGGAAAGAAATGGCATCCGGTGGATTCCACCAGCACAGGCAAAGCGACAGGATATTCGCCCACTAAGGATTGGAATTCTCAATATAATGCCGCTTGGAGAAAAATATGAATTTAATATTCTCCATCCATTAGGACTTTCTGTATTACAGTTAGAGCCAGTTTGGATTCGTTTGGAATCACATAGTTACAAATCCTGGGAGCCAAAGCATGTTGCTGATATTTACGTAACTTATAAAGAAGCAATGCGTGACCAATCTTTAGATGGGTTGATTTTGACCGGTGCCCCTGTGGAAACCGTTGATTTTGAAGATGTTTATTATTGGGAAGAAATCAAAACAATTTTAAGTGATGCACGTAAAAATATTCCTAGTACACTTGGTTTGTGCTGGGCGGGATTTGTGATGGCTTATTTGGAGGGAGTGAAAAAAATTAACTATGATCACAAACTTTTTGGAGTATTTGAGCTGAAAAATCTGGCTCCCGATCATCCAATCATTGGTGAGTTGGATGATGTGTTTTTCTGTCCACAAAGCCGTCAGGCAGGTATGCCTGATGAAGCAATGGAAGAAGCTTCAGAATCCGGACGCTTAAAATTACTGGCCTACGGGCCCGAAGCTGGTTATTCGATTTTTTCCACTACCGATGAGCGTTTTATTGCACATACCGGACATCCTGAATACAATGCAACCCGACTTGCTGAAGAAGCTAAACGAGATCACGGAAACCCAGAGGTACCAGCGCCCGCAAATTTTGATTTTAACAATCCCCTTAACCTCTGGCGTTCTCATCGTAACACTTTTTTTGCACAGTGGGTTAGCTATTGTTATTTCAAAATGAGTACTCAAGACATGGCTGTTGGAAAAATTTTATAGCCTCAAATACTGCTTTATTGCATCTTAACTTCGTTTTAACTTGCGTCTTCACTAAAGTGCAGTAAAGTCTCTAGACATTAATAATATTCAATTTAGACTAACAACTTAAGCAAAAGAAACGTGCAATGGGAAAAAAAGATAATGAACCGTCAGACGGGATGGAAAAATTATTTTCAACTCAGGGTGTCCTGATCGCAATTTTGATTTTAGGATTATATTGGGTTTTTTTTGGAGAAGACAATAATCGAGAATCTAGAGGATTCAATTTTACAACTCAAAATGTTCCCATAGGAATCAGTGATCAACTAAATCCTGAAGCACTTGAAAAACTGGGAATTGACCTTACAGAACATCTAGACCCAAAACTAATTCCAGCTATCACTTCAGAGGCAATAAGAGAAACTACGCAAGAGAATGTTAGCAAGGACAGCTTCCTTCCTATTCTGGTTAGTAAAATATCCAATAAAATTCGTGATGTAAGCACGATTGACCTTAATAAAGACGGAATTGCAGATCCTGTTTTGATTGTACCTCAAACAGAAACAGGAGATTCTGATTTCCTTGTATTTTCAATTTTGGTTCCGGATCCCGATAAAGTTAATGTTCTTCCTTCTGTTTCAGATAATGGAGCTTGGAGAGAAATTGCAGAAAACAAGTCTATTGAAATTATGACAGCCTCTGTGGTCCGCGGTTCAGGTGATAAAATGAACATGCAATCAGCACCTAACCCTCAGATGTATCAATCAGCCGGGACACCTTATCCTCCATATTACGGAACCGGATACAGCATGACAAATATGTTTATGACTTCAATGATGATGTCGATGCTCTTTCGTCCACCTTACATGTGGGGAGGAGGTTATGGATACGGCTACGGTGGTGGTCCAAGGGCAGTTAGTTCTGTTCAAAACCGTCGTGGTGCTGCCACATCGTCACTAAAAAAAGCTTCTCCATCAAAGTCTGCTGTAAAAACTGGCAGTGGAAGAAGTGTTTCGTCTAACAAGTTCCGTTCTACTTCAAAAAAATCACTGAATAACATAAAAAGTACTAAGTTTCGATCCGCTAATCGTAAAGCTTCCGGAGGAGGTTTCGGTAACAGTCGGCCACAAAGAAAAGCTGTTGCCACCAGACGTTCCTCAACACGGAGAAGATCACTATTTGGAGGAGGAAGTAGACGTATGCGAGGGTTTGGTTTTGGAGGGTTCGGAAGAAGAAGGCGCTGATTTAGTTCATTGTTTGTGAGGAGTTGGGCACCAATTGATTACTTGGAATTTAAGACGTTTCGTTAATTTCCCAATCCAGAGCCCTTATTTCGTAAGTTTCGGCATCCATTTGAGAAACGCCTGCTTTGTTTACAGCACCAAATTTTGCCAATGCACTCTGCCGCATCATTTTCATCTGACTCATGTATGAATTGTTTTCAAATAATTCCAGTTGTATTTCATGGTTTGGTGCGTGTAATCTGGCTTCCCGTTCAATTTTAAGATGACAGCTCGCACAAAGGGGGATCAGGTTTTCCAGGTCATTGTTTCCAGGGTTTTCATCAATATGATGGACTTGCAAAACCATTTCTGAATTTTTTGTATTTCTGCAATCTTTTCCGCATCTGGAACAATAATAATTAAACAGTTCCCTTACATAACGTGAAACTGTGCTCCATTCAGGATGATAACGGGTGTCACGGCCCATTTCCACCTTCCTGAATAAATAAGAATAATAATTTTTCTTTAATTTCTTTCTGGATTTCGTTATACATTATTGAAAATTAAATTATAATATTGCAAATTACAACAGCTTTATACTAGGTGTTTTTTTAAGAAAGGTATTTCATGTCAATCAGTCGTGATGAGCTAGTTAATATTTTTACAGTAGTAAGTTTTTTAGCACATGCTGAAAAAGATGTCCACGTAGCTGAAAAAAAAGTCCTGATTGCTGTTTTCAAAGCTGCAGGAATCACACAGGAAGAGCAGAATAAAATGAAATCAAACACTTCTCTGGAAGAGATGTTAAAACACATCCAGTCAGTTGAAGCAAAGCATACACTTGTTGAGTTAATGGCTTTAGTGGCAGCATCTGATGGTAAATTTGAAGACGAGGAGCGTGTTATCATCAAAAAAATTATGAAACGCGTTGGAGTTGCAGACGATCATCCATATTTCGACGATAATAATCTTGATGTTCCTTCAGTTCGTGCCAATGTTGGAAAAATATTAAATTCAATAAAAACTTTAGCCCCCAAGCCCTGAAAAATGTCTAATACACGGCGTTTTTTAATATGAGAATGTATTTCAATGCATGTTTACAAACTATACGTAAATAGTGGGCTTTTGTAAAGAATCCTGAGGCTGGTAACGGAGGAGGTTAAATTTACTGGAGGATGCAGACAGATATACAATACCCGCCTGCATTTTAGAGATCTTTATAAAGAAGCAGTTTAGATTCGCGTTTCCGTTTCAAAGTCTATGTTCAGTTGGCTCATGATACTATCCGCTGCTTCAGTGTAAGTGTTATCCAAAGCAAGATCATTTTTCAGTAAAAATCCATTATCATTGTATTCTACCTTTTCGATTATACCACCTTTTTTAAGAAAGCGGGCCATCGCTTCGCTTACTTCTTGATGTGAAATAACTTTTGCTTTTTTAGCCATTTTTTTCCTTAATAATTAAAGTTTTATCTTGTATTAACTCAGAAGGTCAGTTTATTACTATAACATTCCGTCAATATTCGACTCTTTTCGCACTTTCGGGACCATTTGAAATAACGATTTAAATGTTGTTAGCACTCACTTTACAAGAGTGCTAGTAGTGTGTCAAGCTTTTTCTTTAAATAATGCATTTTTTTACTATTTTTCTTATGTGGTGTTATTTGATTCAGAAATTACAGGAAAAGTCATTCTGTCCAAAAGCAGTCTGTGCCATCTAATACCATGTGTATCAGCAATCCAATAGCAATAATTCGTAAACGAGGAGAAAAAAGTGAAACAAGATAAATTCCGATGGCAGGCCAACTATGGAAAGGATGAAAACCTAGACTGCAACGGTTTGGATCAAAAACAGGTTCAGCTAGAAGGTGATCAAAATCTACTGCGAAAGTCAGTGCCATTATAATAAACGGTCGTAGCCATAGTTCTCTCCAAACAGTTTTAGCTACTATGAACGGTACTAAAAAATGAAGAATGATATGAATGATGGAACGTTCCATTATGTTATCTGTGATTTTGGATTATTAATTTCAGATTAGAACAACCGGAATCCTGCTTAAATTTCATTCTCAGAAAAACAGATCACATCTCGAATATTTTGTATACCGCAAAGCCACATAATCAAACGGTCAACTCCCAAGGCCATCCCTGAACTCTCAGGCAATCCCTGCTCAAGGCTTTTTATTAAATTATCATCAAGTGGTACTTCAGAACGGCCCTCTGCTTTCCTGTTTTCCAAATCTTGTTCAAATCGCCTACGTTGTTCGGATGCATCAGTCAATTCTTCAAATCCATTGGCCAATTCCATACCGTCGGCATATAGTTCAACTCGATCGGCAAATCCTGGGTGCTCAGGACATTGACGGGCAAGACTGGCCAGTGGAAGTGGCCAACGATATACAAAAACTGGTGAAACTATTCCTAAATCTGCTTCAAAATAATTCCAAAGTTTGAAAAAAATTTGCTCATAATCAAGTGGTTCTGTGAGTTTTGATGCAGTATTAAAATCAGCTTTTGATTCATAAAATCCTGCAAGTATTGCTTTTTTTCTTAAGTGATCAGCATTTTCAGAACCATCCAAAATAATGTCCAAATGTTTTTTAAATAATTCACTCACTGTTACACGAGGCCATGGTGGTAATGGAACTTGTTCAGGAAAGCTTTGTGCTGAAACTGTTTCAGTAAGATACTTAACCATTTGCTCAATATCCGACATCAGCATTTCCAGTGGTTCGTTTGTACGATACCACTCGAGCATTGTAAATTCGGGATTATGCAAAGGTCCGGATTCGTTTTTACGAAAACAACGTGCAAATTGGAATATTCTTTCAAAACCACCTGACAACAAA
>Ga0233426_10002144_pt1 | contig 16922 bp, 13 predicted proteins | sample SI_118_April2016_6_FD_179875 | JGI IMG/M metagenome (GOLD analysis project Ga0233426, IMG submission 179875) | Seawater microbial communities from Saanich Inlet, British Columbia, Canada - SI_118_April2016_10_MG | ecosystem: Environmental > Aquatic > Marine > Inlet | place: Canada: British...
CCAGTTTTGTCTAGCGACAATAGCGACGTAGAACCACCTGATCCCATTCCGAACTCAGCAGTGAAATGCGTTAGCGCCGATGGTAGTGTGGGAGTTCCCATGTGAGAGTAGGACATTGCTAGGCTTCAATTTAAGAGAAAAGGCTATCCTAACGGGTAGCCTTTTTTTGTGCCTAGAATTTACTTTAGGTTTATTAGATTAAATTGAATGTATTTTTTAAGGTTTTATCGGTACATAAAAAAATATATAAGTTAAAATAGTTTAATTAGACAATGATCTTTTTGGAACATTCGTGACAGATATAAGTAAGCGGCTAAATAAATTTATCAGTGAATCTGGGCATTGCTCTAGAAGGGGAGCCGATAAATTAATTGAAGAGGGCCGTGTTAAGATAAATGGTTCACTTCCTGAACTTGGTACCAAGGTATTACCTGGTGATAAAGTATCAGTAGATGGAAAATTAATAGGTGCGATGCCTGCTAACAAATCTGACCGTATTTATATTGCTTACAATAAACCCATTGGTATTACATGCACGACGGAAAGGCATGTAAAAGGTAACATCATCGATGCAATAGGGCACAAAGAACGTATCTTCCCTATTGGTCGCTTAGATAAGCCTTCCGAAGGGTTAATTTTTCTAACAAGCGATGGTGACATAGTTAACAAAATACTACGCGCTGAGAATGCTCATGATAAAGAATATGTTGTAACTGTAGATAAACCAATAAGTGAAAGGTTTGTTGAACGTATGTCCCGCGGAGTTCCTATTTTAGGTACTATTACAAAACCTTGTATTGTAATACCTCAAAGTAAATTTGTTTTTAGAATAATTTTAACGCAAGGACTAAATCGCCAAATACGCAGAATGTGTGAATATTTAGATTATGAAGTGATAAAACTTAAACGATCAAGAATAATGAATGTTGAGTTATCTAATTTAAAGCTAGGTCAGTGGCGTGATTTAACGGGTGAAGAAATGGCTGATATTAATAATGCGGTTGCAAGCTCAACAAAAGTTGCTTTAACTACTGAAAACACGCCAAACACAGCTAAAGTATTTAAAGAAGAACCAAAAGTTTTTATGAATAAAACGAACAATATTTATCATAATAAAAATGTTAAAAAGAACAAATCTGAAACGCGATTAAGTTTAAAGTCAAAAAAATAAAATCATATATTCACGAAGTAAAAAAGGAGCGATTAAGCTCCTTTTATTATTAGTATTACTATTGTTATTAAGTGTTTAATTCTAGTTTTCCCGTAATGCTCTAAAGCCTAAATAGTTAGATCTAAATCCTGAAGATAATTCTAACCTTACAGAAGCACGTGCAAGTTTTGGAGCAAAATTCCATGCACCTCCGCGAGCAACAACCTTACTACCATTAGTAAGTTCCCAAACATTGCCTACAATATCATAAAGACCTAATTTATTCGCTCGAAACGATTTAACTGGAGAAGTACTAAGGTTTGACCATTTACTACCACAGTAAGCGCAATTTGCTTTACCGTTACCAATATCTTCACCCCACCAATAATTTTGAACACTACCAGCTCTAGCTACATATTCCCATTCCATTTCATTTGGTAAACGATATTTACGTTCAGTTTGCTTTGAAAGCCAAGATAAATAGGCCTTGCTGTCTACATCACTCACACAAACTACAGGATGTTCATCTGACTGTTTAAAGCCAGGGTTACGCCAATTTAATACGCTGTTATATTCAGGTTGTCCTTCAACAAAAGCGGCACAACCGTTTTCACTCTCAGCTTCTGTTACATAATTTGTTTCTTTAACAAAATGTTTAAAATCACCTACTGTAATTTGGTTTTGGCCAATGGCAAATGATTTTAATATTTGCTCGCCTCTTGCAGGTTTCTCGTTACTCAACCCTGCACCTTTCATGTCACCCATTTTAAAACGACCAGCAGGAACACCAATAAGCTCTGGTCCTAATTCATCACCAGGAAGAATATCTTGTATTTTTTCACCATTCGCAAAATTAATTGATGCTTTAACAAGTTCAGCTTTGATGGTTGAATTTTTGTTTAAACGAACTTGTTCTCGATGATCCATATAGCCTGGCTTAATGATAACAACTTCATGATTGCCTGCTGATAGCATGACCGAGAGTTTAGTAGAGCCATAACTGACACCATCAATAAAAACCTCATCGTCATACTGGTCTGAGCGAACCGTTAGTTCATAAAGCACAGAATCATCATTTAGTGATAAAGAGTTTCCCGCATCAATATTAACTGCAGCAGTTGTAGGGTGTTCCTGATCGTAAGTACAATATCGTGCTGATAAATTCAATAACTTACAAGCTTCGGAGTTAGGTAAAAAACCCGCTAATTCAACCGTTACTGTCGTGCTATAATTCCCTTGACCACTAAACTCACCCGTCACTACTTTATGATTAAGTAATCTTACTTGGGCAGCAGAATCATCTTTATTTTGGTTAATTAAACTAGACTCAGTGGCACGAGCAAATAAATTATCAACAAAAGCTTTTGACGCTTTTTGCTTTGCTAAACGGTTACTGCGAGTAATGCACTGTTTCAAGGTCTCTTGAGCATCACAAGTGACGATTTGATTTGCGTCTAATTCGCCTTGTTGGTCAAATTCTTTACGTAAACGTTTAACACGAGCAATTCTAATTTCTTCAATTAAAGCTTCGCGAGCATTTGCTAATGTAAAGCGATCCACATTGGCTTGGGCTAATTTTCTTTTTAATTCAGAAAGTAAGGTTACGCTTGTTTTGATGTCATCTTTATTTTGCTTTTGATTTAAAATCGCTTGTCGATAAGCATTTTGCGCTTGAACTATATCTTGCTCTGGATTATCAACTAAAGCTTCATACTGCTCATTCATGTTAAGTAATGCTTGATCTCTAGCTGTTTTAAGCTCATCACCTTGGCTACGTAATAAGCCTAATTTATCGGTTTCATTGCCGACTTGTGTATTTAATAAACTTAATGAAGTAATAAAAGATTCATATTCAGCTTCTTTGCTACTTAATTGAACTTCTAAGCTGCCAACTGATTTATCTTGCAGCGGAGCCAATTCAAAAGCAAAAGATTGAGACCCAATGGAAAGACAACTAACTGTAATTGCGAGTAAAGCCAAGCGCATGTTTATTATTCCCGAACAATTTAGAATTCTATTCTATGTGCACCAATTAATATATTAAGTGAACACAGAGTAACTTCAATTTAATAATTGATATAGTTTTGATAATCTCAATCATATTTCGTCAAGGGGTAAATCGCAAGTTATAAAAAAAGAAACCTTTGATTTGTTAAAGACTTGTCAATAAAAAAACACCAATAACCTGGTTTTTAAGATAAACGAGCAAGTGCTCTTATCTTTGGCTAAATAAATGCTTGTGTAAAGGGAGCCTTAATCTAAGGCCCTAAAGCGTATTTACCTCCATTTGATTTAAATATATTATTGATTAAGCAAGTTTGCTGGTGAAAACTGATCGGTAAGAACTTTTGTATTATCTAACCAATCCTGTTCGTCTTTTGTTGATATCATATTGCTAGAAATTTGTGCAATATCAACACCAAATGGTAACAAGTCCAACGCTAGTTTTTTAACTCTACCCATAATGACCTCACCAGAAGGTAATGAATTATTAGCTGTTAATATTATTCTATTGCTGTTTTTTCTGTTTCTTACATTGAAGAAATCACCAAAGACGGCTTTGTAAGTTGCCGACTCATGAGCATATAAGTCGCTAACAGAAAAAGTGTTCGCTGATAGAACGCCGTTTGTAGATAAAAGTGATTTTGTTTCTTCAAGAAACTCTTTTGTGAGTAAATGCTCAGGAATATAATCGCCATTAAAAGCATCTAAAATAATCCAATCAAAAGTTTGTTCTTTCATTGCTGCGCGTTTTACATATATTCTGCCATCTTGTACTTTACTGGTGACCTTATCATTTTCAAAAAAGCTAAAATATTGACGAGCGACTTTAATTACTGCTGGGTCAATTTCAACATTTTCTATCCTTGCCTGCGGATAGAGTTGGTGTAAGGTATTAGACATAGTGCCTCCACCTAGCCCTATTATTAAAATATTCTCTGGTGCTTTATCTAATAGTAATAAACTCGAGAAAAGTAACTTGGTATAATTGAACACAAGCTTTTGTGGATCATTTATATATAAGCAACTTTGATTTGTTTTACTGGTTTTCACATTAAATTTTAAGCAACGTAAATTGTAGTTATCTTCAACAATAATGTTACGGTAAAGTGAGCGTTCTTTATGAATAACTTTGGCAAATGAAGCGCTAGAAAATGCAATTAATAAGCAAATAAGGAATAATTTATTCATGAATAGCTCCAGATAAGTGTTCATTTTTTGTGTTTGATAACTTATCAAAAGAGATGGCTATAACGCCGAATAACATCAATAAAATACTAAAAGTGAAAATAATTGATTTCACTTCAAAGAATAAAACGAAGTAGAAAGATGTGATTATTGTACCTAATGCACTGCCTAACGTAGAAACAAAATATAAGACGCCTGCTACTTGACCACTTTTGTCTTTATCAGTGACCAGTAAACGAACAGAGTAGGGTGAGATCATGCCTAAAATAATAGTCGGAATAAAAAACAACGCCATAGATGCAGTTAACGAGCCATAACGACTATCTTCAATACTGATGAAAATAGCTTCCATAATACTGCCAGACCATAGCGCAATAGGCAAAACTGTTATGCCAGCAAAAAGAAAAATATAACCATATCGAGTTAATGATGCATTTTTAGTTGAAAGCTTCCCCCCAATTAAATAACCAAAAGACAAGCTAAGCATAAATACGGTAATGATACTTCCCCAAATATGCACACTACTGCCAAAAAATGGCGCTAGAATACGTCCACCTAGAAGTTCGATGCCCATAATGGAAAAGCCACTACAAAAAGCGAGAAGGTAAATTAAAGCGTTTTGAGAATTGTTATTATTTTTCAAGTCAGTCACACAAAGATCAATAAAGTTAGAAGGGTAAATATATTAACCTTAACTAATGATAAGTAGCTAGTGATTGTTTATAAGCTTTAGTTTATTAAAGAAAGAAATTTAATCAATCAAAGGTCCTATGTACATCGATTATGAATTTCGGTCATAACTCAGAAAGGGCATGAATAATGAAAAAGTTTAGTAAAAGAATATTATCTTATAATAAGTACGTCTTATTTGCTTTTCTGATATTTCAAATGAACTGTAGCCTTGCTGAAAAAATTAGCCAACCTAATGCTCAAACAAGCGCTATAAATCAGTACCAAGGAAAAAATTGGACCTTAACTTCAATTTCCGGAGAGTCAGTAACGTTATCTCAATATCAAGGACAACCGGTTATTCTGGTTTTTTGGGCAACGTAGTGTCCTTACTGTAAAAAATTGTTACCTGGTATTGAAGCGCTAAATGATAAATATGCGGCCGAAGGCTTGAAAATTATTGCGGTTAATATAAAAGAGGATTGGAAACCTGCCGTTTATTGGAAAAATCATGAATATAACTTTGATGCAGTTCTCGAAGGGGATGTAGTCGCAGAAATGTATGGAGCGATGGGAACACCAGGGATTGTATTTATTGCACCAAGCGGAGCAGTCCTTAAAGTTGCTCACTTTTCAGAGCCAAATCATCCTTCGATAGAAAAGTTTGCTCAGCACTTTTTAAAGTGACCTTGTTTGTTGCAATAAAAAACGGACAATAACTTGTCCGTTTTAAGTGTAGATTTATGTTGTCAGCGAACTATCTAATGGCTGAATCTAACAAAGGCTTTAAGAATCTCGCCGTATGAGAGCTTTTGTGCTCAGCGACATGCTCAGGTGTACCTGTGACTAAAATTTCACCACCACCAGAACCGCCTTCAGGTCCTAAATCAACAATCCAATCAGCAGTTTTTATTACATCTAAATTATGCTCAATCACTACAATTGTATTGCCATGATCACGTAAACGATGAATAACTTGTAGTAATTGTTTAATGTCATGAAAGTGCAAACCTGTTGTAGGTTCATCAAGTATATAAAGTGTTTTACCTGTATCGCGTTTCGACAATTCTTTTGAAAGCTTAACCCGCTGTGCTTCACCACCTGATAAGGTTGTTGCCGACTGCCCAAGTTTTATATAACTTAAGCCAACGTCCATTAATGTTTGTAATTTACGCTTTACTGCAGGGATTGCAGAGAAAAACTCTAGACCATCTTCAATGGTCATATCGAGCACTTCGTGTATATTTTTGCCTTTGTATTTAACTTCTAATGTTTCACGATTATATCGCTGACTTTTACAGACATCACATGGAACATAAACATCAGGTAAAAAATGCATTTCCACTTTTATTAATCCATCACCCTGACATGCCTCACAGCGTCCACCCTTTACATTGAAACTAAAACGACCTGGTTTATATCCTCGAGAACGAGCTTCTTGAGTACCCGCAAATATATCGCGAATGTTAGTAAATATTCCAGTGTAAGTCGCGGGATTTGAACGAGGTGTTCGGCCTATCGGGCTTTGATCAATATCGATAACTTTATCGAGTAAATCTAATCCTTCAATTGACTTATGTGGTGCAGGTTCTTGGGTCGTAGCACCATTTAATTCAATATGAGCTAGTTTGTATAATGTGTCATTAATCAACGTTGACTTTCCTGAGCCAGAAACACCGGTTACACAAGTCATTAAACCATTGGGGATTGTAAGATCAACATTTTGTAAATTATTGCCAGTTGCGCCTAAAAGTTTAACGACATTGTTTTTGTCAAAAGGTGTTCTGACTTTAGGAATCTCAATACCTTCTCTTCCTGATAAATACTTCCCAGTTAGTGAGTGTTCACACTTCAATATGTCATCCACATTACCTTGTGCAATAATTTCACCACCATGCACACCCGCACCAGGGCCAATATCTATTACATAATCAGCCGCACGAATCGCATCTTCATCATGTTCTACAACAATAACGGTATTGCCAAGGTCGCGTAAATGAATCAACGTTTTAAGTAAGCGTTCGTTATCTCGTTGATGTAATCCAATAGATGGTTCATCAAGTACATACATTACGCCCACTAAGCCAGCACCAATTTGACTGGCTAAACGGATACGTTGGGCTTCGCCGCCTGATAATGTCCCAGCAGCACGCGACATATTGAGATAATTTAAACCAACATTAACTAAAAAGCCTAATCGATCACAAATTTCCTTAAGAATTTTTTCGGCAATTTGCTCTTTTTGGCCAGATAAATTTAAATTTTCAAAAAAGGCTAACGCATCCGCAATGGCGAGTTCTGCTACGACAGGTAAGGGGGTGTCATTGATAAAAACATTGCGGGCTTCTAGTCGCAAACGACTACCATCACAATCAGGGCAATGTTGGCTGTTTAAATACTTTGAAAGTTCGTCGCGAACGGCATTTGATTCCGTCTCTTTGAAACGCCTATCCATATTATTTAAAATACCTTCGAACGGGTGCTTGCGAATAACAATATCGCCTCGGTCGTTCATGTATTTAAACTCTATTTCTTGCTTACCGCTGCCACGTAGAATTAATTCCTGATGTTTCTCATCAAGCTGATTAAAAGGTTGATCCACCTTAAAACCAAAATGGTCGGCTAATGCCTGTAACATCTGAAAATAATAGAAATTGCGTTTATCCCAACCACGAATAGCACCACCTGAAAGGCTCAATTCTGGGTTCGCAATTACACGTGAAGGGTCAAAAAATTGTTGATTTCCCAAGCCATCACAGGTTTGGCAAGCACCTGCAGGGTTATTGAATGAAAATAGACGAGGCTCTAGTTCTTGCATGCTATAACCACAATGTGGACAAGCAAAATTCGCCGAGAATAATAGTTCTTCTCGGTCTGGCTCGTCCATAAAGGCAACTTTTGCAGAGCCTGCAGTTAACCCTAGTGTTGTTTCAAATGATTCAGATAAACGTAACTGAATATCTTCACGCACTTTTAAGCGATCAACAACAACTTCAATCGTATGTTTTTTGTGAAGATCTAAGGCTGGTGGATCAGATAAATCACACACCTCACCATCAATTCGTGCGCGAATATAACCCTGAGCCGCTAAATTATCGAGTAGCTTAACATGCTCACCTTTGCGGTTTATTACTACAGGCGCCAACACCATTACTTTGGTACCTTCTTCTAATGCTAAAACTTTATCAACCATTTGAGAGACAGTTTGTGCAGCCAAAGGTTCATGGTGAGTAGGACAACGTGGTTCACCTACTCGAGCATACAATAAGCGTAAATAATCGTATATTTCTGTAATTGTTCCAACCGTTGAACGAGGGTTATGAGACGTTGACTTTTGCTCTATCGAAATTGCGGGAGATAAGCCTTCAATGTGATCAACATCAGGTTTTTCCATTAAAGATAAAAATTGGCGAGCATACGCGGAAAGAGATTCAACATATCGACGTTGTCCTTCAGCATATAAAGTATCAAATGCCAGAGATGACTTTCCAGAGCCTGAGAGGCCGGTAATAACAATTAACTTGTCACGCGGAATATCTAAACTAATGTTCTTAAGGTTATGGGTTCTCGCACCCCTAACTTCGATCTGTCTCATAATTTATCCACTTAAAATCGCAGCCGCATATTATCGCACAATTTCTCGACGATTTTCATCTATTAATCTCTATTTTTGTTCATTCATTTGTCGTGCTAAACTAGCGCCGATTTATTTTGATATTTAAAGGTTTACGATAAAGCAACATGAGCAATTCAGCATTAAATAGCATTGAGAAAAAAGCTGCATTTACACTTGCCACTGTTTTTGGTTTGAGAATGTTAGGTTTGTTTATGATCTTGCCTATATTTGCTATCTATGGCCAAGAATTAGCAGGTTATAGTCCTATTTGGATTGGCTTAGCCATTGGTGCTTATGGCTTAACGCAGGCTTTATTACAGATTCCAATGGGAATTTTATCAGATAAATTTGGCCGAAAGCCTATTATCTTAGCTGGGTTAGTCGTGTTCTTATTAGGCAGTATTGTAGCGGCAATGTCGGAAACTATTTACGGCGTTGTTGCGGGTCGAGCGCTACAAGGCATGGGCGCAATTGCGAGTGCCGTTTTAGCCTTAGCAGCAGATTTAAGTCGTGAAGAGCAGCGACCCAAAGTTATGGCAACCATTGGTATGTTTATTGGGTTATCATTTACTTTAGCAATGATTTTAGGGCCGCTTGTTGCGAAAGCTTTTGGCTTAAGTGGTTTGTTTTGGTTTACAGCAGCGCTAACTATTGGCGCAATGTTGATGATTCAATTTATGGTGCCATTTTCCGTAAACAAAGCACCAAGAGGTGATAACGTTGCCTTACCTCATCAAATAGAAAAATTAATCCGTGATCCTCAGTTATTCCGATTAAATATTGGTGTCTTTATCTTACATATGGCATTAACAGCTTGCTTTGTAACCTTACCAAAACAATTTGTAGATGCTGGGTTAGCGTTAGAAAATCATTGGCAGTTATACTTACCTACGTTGTTGGGATCTTTCTTCTTAATGGTGCCATTTATGATCATGGCGATTAAAAAGCAAAAGGAAAAACAAATGTTTTCTTCTGCGGTATTACTTTTTTCATTAGCATTGATGTTACTTTGGTACGTTGAAAGCTCATTGATCTCGTTGATCATTTTGATGATGCTATTTTTCACCGCTTTCAATTATTTAGAAGCAACAATGCCTTCTCTTTTATCCCGTATTGCACCAGCTGGTGTAAAAGGCAGTGTGATGGGGATTTATTCAAGTAGCCAATTTATGGGGGCATTTGCCGGTGGCGTAATTGGTGGTGCAATTGCTAGTCAGTTTGGAGAGCAAATGATTTTTCTTGTAATGTCATGTTTAGGACTGTTGTGGTTTATCGCTGCAACAGGTATGAAGCCACTTAAAAAGTCTAAAAGTTATAGTTTTAAAACTACCATAGAAAGTGAAGAACAAGCGGGTATTATTGCAGAAAAACTCATTAACTTACCCGGTGTTATTGAAGCAACATTAGTTCATAATGAAGCGGTGGCCTATCTCAAACTTGATGATAAAGTCGTTAACTTTCAAGAGATAAAGGCATTATTAAAGCCTAGTTAATAAACCGAGTGGCTCATGCCTAATGAGCTTAGTTTTAATCTCATTTATTAAGACGTTTTTATTTAGGGTTCATTAATTCAATATTGATTTACGCAATATAAGTCACTTCATCATTGAATTGCGAACTCCCTAAGTTTATAGACACTTCGTCATTTAATAATTTATTTATTAATGCCTTTCCCATGGGAGATTGTGGTGTGATCACAGTAAAGTTCCTTTCTTCAAACGAACAGCGAAAGCCTGCCGCTGCTGGTGCTATAAATAAGTAATGTTTAACAGTTTCATCGTTTGAAAGCTGCACAATCGAGCCTAGTTTAATATGCTGATGTCTATCTGGAGTTTGCTTAAGCATCTCTAACAAATGTTCAAATGATGTGATTGCTTGTTTAAGTTCTTCAACTCTTTTTGATTGTCCCTCGGCAAGATAGCCAGCTTCAATAGCCAGCGTATCATATTGTGTTTCTGCAATAGATTGTTCATCAATAGCCGCTAAATGAGCATTATTTGCTGCCACTAGCAATATGTTTAATTCTTCATGTAAATGTTTGAGTACTTTTTTAATAAGTTGTGATTTCATAGCAAATAAATAAAGATTTTTTCTTAGTGTAACATGCTCAGATCTAAGTCGTTTATGGAAATAATTCACTTACAATCTGACAGGTGTCAAAATAAAGCTTGAGTTTTATCCAATGAACGACTAATTTATAACAAACTGATAAGTAAATATTTATCACATACTCGCTCAACACATGACAATAATTAAGAAGTAAAACATGACAAAAACATCACCTTTTCCTCATTTACTTGAACCATTAGATTTAGGGTTTACTTCTCTTGCCAATCGAAGCTTAATGGGCTCAATGCACACAGGCTTAGAGGAAGAAAAAGGTGGTTTTAAAAAACTGGCTGCTTTTTATGAAGCGCGTGCTAAGGGTGGTGTGGGCTTGATCGTGACAGGTGGAATTAGTCCAAATGCTCGCGGTAGATTATCTCCTTTGGGTTGTCAGTTAAGTTATTTTTGGCAAGTAGGGAAGCATAAACAAGTCACTGAAGCTGTTCATAAATATCCAACCAAAATATGCTTGCAGTTATTGCACGCTGGTAGATATTCGTATCACCCATTTAGCTTATCTTCGAGTAAAGTTAAATCTCCTATTAACCCCTTCACGCCTAGTAAAATGTCCGTTAGGCAAATTAAAGGTACGATTAAAGACTTTGCTCATTCATCAAGCTTAGCGGCTAAAGCAGGTTATGATGGAGTAGAAATTATGGGCTCTGAAGGCTATTTAATTAATCAGTTTAGTTGTATTCGAGTAAATAAACGTACCGATGAATGGGGTGGTTCTATTGAAAACCGTATGCGCTTAGCCTGTGAAATAGTTAAAGCGGTACGCGCAAAAGTGGGTGAAAAATTTATTATTATTTTCAGGCTTTCAATGCTTGATTTGGTAGAAGGTGGCAATAGTTGGCAAGATGTTGTAACAATGGCTAAAGCCATTGAAGCCGCAGGTGCTACAATTATTAATACTGGAATAGGTTGGCATGAGGCTAGAGTCCCAACTATCGTCACTTCAGTCCCTCGAGCAGCTTTTACTTGGATCACCGAGCGAATGAAAAAGGAGGTGTCTATTCCTTTAGTAACAACTAATCGCATTAATACTCCAGAAGTTGCAGAACAGGTTTTAGCTGACGGACATGCCGATATGGTCTCAATGGCTCGACCATTTCTAGCGGATGAAAATTTCATTAATAAAGCGAAAGAAGACAAAAGTAATGAGATCAATACCTGCATTGGTTGCAACCAAGCGTGTTTAGATCATGTATTTAAGCAAAAAAGGGCTTCTTGTTTAGTGAATCCACAAGCCTGTTATGAAACTGAGCTTGTTATTGAAAAGTCTAATGTTTCTAAAAAAATAGCCGTTGTAGGCTCAGGACCCGCAGGTATGGCATTCAGTGTTTATGCCGCGAAAAAAGGTCATCAGGTGACACTTTTTGATAAGGCGAACGCATTAGGTGGACAATTCAATGTTGCAAAACAAATTCCAGGTAAAGAAGAATTTTATGAAACCATTAGATACTTTGATGTTCAACTTAAAAAACATAATGTAACGGTAGTATTTAATGCTAAAAAAAGCCCTGAATCTATTATTGAAGAAGGTTTTGATGAGGTGGTTTTAGCAACAGGTATTTCGCCTAGAAAACTAGACATTCTTGGGTTTGAGCACCCTAAAGTGAAAACTTATTTACAAGTTTTAAAAGATAAAGAGCCTGTCGGTGATAAAGTTGCCATTATTGGCGCTGGCGGTATCGGTTTTGATGTCGCTTGTTATTTAGCCGAAGGAAAGTCATTAACAACAGACAAAGATGCTTGGCTTAAAAGCTGGGGAGTTGACAAAGACTTTAATCAAAACGGCGCTTTGCTCGCTAAGTCTGACCATGTTAAAACACAAAAAGAGATTTACTTATTACAGCGTAAAAGTTCAAAAGTGGGCGCTGGTTTAGGTAAAACATCGGGTTGGGTGCATCGCGCTACATTACAAAAAAATGGTGTGAATATGATGGCTGGTGTCACTTACAAAGCGATTGATGACCAAGGGCTGCATATTGAAGTAAACGGCAAAGCACAATTATTAGCTGTTGATAATGTTATTATTTGTGCGGGACAAGAACCCGAACGTTCGTTATACCAAAGCTTAATTGATGCTGGCGTATCAACACACTTAATTGGTGGAGCTAATGTTGCAGCCGAATTAGACGCAAAAAGAGCGATTCGACAAGCGGCAGAATTGGCAATGACAATTTAATCATCGCAAATGAAAATAGTATTTTTTTGATTTTATCAGTATTTTTTGAAATTTTAGTCATAATGAAGTGGTCAGCTATCTTTGTACCACAATAACTATATGAGTAATTATGACTTTCATTTTACAACCAGCCATCACTTTTTCTAATTCACTACGATTTAAAGCTAAATTCATTTTATTATCGTTGATGTTTTATTTACCACTATTAGTTTGTGTTAGTTGGATATTGAGTGATCAATTAACCTTATTAGCACAATATGAGGATGAAATTAAAGGCTTTGATCAAATAGAAAAAGTGCTTTCATTAGAAGAAAGTATTGCTAAGTCTCGACAAGGTCAAAATCAACCTTCAGAAATATCAAATGAAATTAAGCGATTACAAAAAAGCTTAATAGAAACTAAAGAATTTGCTCAACTTAATAGTCAAGTGAGTGAGCTTTTAGAACATTGGCAAGAAAATGAAAAAAATTTAAAAGTTGATAACTTTTCTTTATATAATGACTTTTATAGCCATACATTGTCTCTTCGAGAAAACATCGCCGCATTAAGTGGTTTAACTAGAGAAAGTGATGTTATTTCATTCTACCTGATGGAGGCGGCAGAACAACATTTACCAGAATTAAGTGAATATATCGCTCGATATAATGATTTAGTGGCTCAAATTATTCAACAAGGCTTTAGTGCAGAGTCATACACGTTAATTGTTGCATTGAATAATCGCTTGAGTGAGTTTACTGGAAAGTTTTCCAAAACTATTGACCAATTAAGTCGAGTTTCACCTGATACTTTAAATCATCACATACAAAACTCTCGAAAAATTATAGAAAATATTACGGAATATCAAGCAGTGATTAACTTGCAAGTGATAGAGCAAGATAATATTTTACTTTCACTGACAAACGCTCAGCAATTAGCTTCTCAACAAATCGTATCCTTAAAAAACTTAAAACAGCAAACTAATAGACATTTTATTGATCGAATAAGTGAATTACAGCAAACAAGTTCAAATGCTATGTGGCTATTATCTATTGTGATTATCATCGTTATTATTTTGAGTTGTTATTTATTGTTAGCTATTTATCAGTCATTAAGAAGCAATGTTGAATTAATCAATTTAGCGGCAGATAAACTTGGGAATGGTGACTTTTCAGGAACTTTAGATGTGACTTCCAAAGATGAGCTTGGTGATATTGCACGTAGCTTTATTCATATGCAAGAAAAAATTCAGAAGTTATTACATTCATTTGAAGGGGATGTAATCGAGTTAAGAAATGCTGCCAATGATATTTATCAACTAACTGATAATATGCAAAAAAGCATTTCAGAACAGCAGCAAGAAACCCATCGAGTTGCAGCTGCTATTAGCCAGGTTAGTGATTCAGTTCGCGTGATCGCTGAAAATACTGATGGAGCTCAACAATTAACAGAGTTAGCCAATGACAATGTGATGAAAGGGAAAACAGTTGTAAAAGATACTGGAGACACCATAAATGATATTTCAAAAGAAGTTAATACTTCAGCCTCGGTCATTAATCATTTAGCTGAACATAGCAGTGAAATTGCAGGCTTTGTTAATGTGATTCGAGAGATAGCAGATCAAACTAACCTATTAGCGCTAAATGCGGCAATTGAAGCTGCTAGAGCAGGAGAGCAAGGAAGAGGTTTTGCTGTCGTTGCTGACGAAGTAAGAACTTTAGCAAGTAGAACTCAAGACTCTACAGCAGAAATACAACGTATTATTGAGCAATTGCAAAAAGGGGCAAGTGATTCTGTTTTAGCAATGAAACTGGGGGTAGAGAAATCAGAATTAGGTGTCGAAAAAACGGAGCAAGTTCAAAATACTTTTATCGAAGTTACCAATAATGTTGGTGATATTGTAAATGCGACCATAGAAATATCAACGGCTGTGTCTAAGCAGAGAGAAGATGTTTTGGGGATAAATGAAAATACTAAAAACATCGCTAATGGTGCAGATGAAATGATGCAATCGGCAAATAAAGCTGCTGAAGCTGGGCAAAGTTTATCTACATTAGCCGATCATTTATCAAATCAGCTTGAACAGTTCACCTTAAAAAAATAAAATCACGGGGTTGAATTAATTAAGAATGAAATAAATGAATTTACCCTCTATTGGTATTGAAGAACAAGACATTAAAGTTTTGCTCTCACCCAAGGCATATAAAAAAGCCTTATTACATCAGATCAAATTAGCCAAAATTCGCATTTATATCACGGCTTTATATTTACAAGATGATGAAGCGGGTCGTGAAATAATTGAAGCGTTATATCAAGCAAAAGAAAAAAATTCAGCGTTAGATGTTTGTATTTTTGTTGACGCCCATCGTGCTCAACGTGGGCTTATTGGACAAAAAGAGCAATCGGGAAATAGGGCGATGTATTTAGCTTTCGCTCAAAAATATCTACAAAAAATTAATGTTTATGGTATTGCAGTTAAACCAAAAGAACTGTTGGGAGTTTTACACCTGAAAGGGATAGTTGTTGACGATACGTTATTGTATAGCGGCGCAAGTATTAACAATGTGTACTTGCATCAGATGAGCAATTATCGTTTAGATCGATATTACCAAATTCGTTCATCGGCTTTGGCAGACAGTTTTTGCCAATATTTGAACCGTTGTTTTATAGAAACCGATGTAGCAATTGATTTAACCAGCGAACAGCCGTTTACGAAAAAGCAGCAAAAAATTCAAAGCAAAAGAACGAGATCCATTGTTAAGCGAGCGAACTATAACTATGCCGAGGTGGATAAATCGGCGTCAATACAAATTACTCCATTTGTTGGTTGCGGCAAGCGAAGAAATCATCTTAATAATCAAATTTGTAATTTGTTGCAGCAAAGTGTTGAAAGTGTTGTTTTATTTACGCCTTACTTTAATTTACCTCGAGCAGTTACCAAGCAATTAACACTCGCGCTAAAACGAGGTGTCAAAATTACAGTGATCGTAGGAGATAAAACAGCAAGTGACTTTTTTATTGCTGATCCTGAAAAATTTAGTTTGATTGGTATTATTCCTTATCTTTATGAACAGATTTTACGAAAGTTTATCAAGCGTTGGCAAAAATTTATTAGTTCAGGGCAGTTAGTTTTTAAACTTTGGAAAGATGGTGGAAATAGTTATCACCTTAAAGGGATGGTTGTTGATGAAACTCAACATATGCTTACTGGGAGTAATTTAAATCCCAGAGCTTGGGGGTTAGATTTAGAGAATGGTATCTTGCTTAACGACCCAAAAAAGCAATTACTGGCAGGATTTCAACAAGAGCTATCGAATATTTGTCAAAATACGCATGATATAACCAGCTATTTACAAATAGATTCTCATCGAGATTATCCAATTAAACCTCGTAAGTTATTAGCACGTTTGTCTCTATCTAATATTGACCGTTTATTAAAACGATTTTTATAATTCCAATTTCATCAACTTAATATATTCATTTTGAGAATCTTTATCTAGTTGTTGAGGTGTTTGATGAAATAATGCGTGATGGTGGTCTGGGTCAGATAATATCTGATTAATTTCATCTATCACTACTTTGCCTTCAACTGACTTAGTGCAAGTAATATAACTAAAAATACTATTGCCAATATTTTCTTCAATTGAAATACTGTTAATATTTTGAATATCTTCTTTATTATCTAATATTTCACTGACTATTGTCGGCCAAGCAATAAAGCCGTGAATACGACTTGCTTGTAGAAGTGACATCATGTTTTTATAGTTTAGCTCATCTACGAGATGTAATTTAGTTAGAACAGAAGGTGGTAAAATACGTGTTAAACTTTTATGGATACTCGTATTTTCTCTAATAGAGATTTGCAAATATGGGTTATTTATAATGAGTTCATTGAGATCGGTGTTTTTCAAGGTAGTTGTCGCCTAAATTACTACGCAGCTTTTTTATATTGCTCCGGATTTAATTCCACAGCACCTATTGGCTGCCAGTTTCGTTCTTCTTTTGACCATCGCTCTGGATGCTCA
>Ga0233426_10002146_pt1 | contig 16918 bp, 14 predicted proteins | sample SI_118_April2016_6_FD_179875 | JGI IMG/M metagenome (GOLD analysis project Ga0233426, IMG submission 179875) | Seawater microbial communities from Saanich Inlet, British Columbia, Canada - SI_118_April2016_10_MG | ecosystem: Environmental > Aquatic > Marine > Inlet | place: Canada: British...
CCCAGCGATAATCAGGCATCTTCACATAATCGAACTTGGCCCAACCCTTGGGATCAACGGAAACGGCCGTACGTAGATAGACCATGGATTCTTGGAAATTCTGGGGGATCAGTTTGTTCCACCAATCAATGTAACCGGGGTGCCATTTTTCAAGCGCCTTCAGAACCTTGCGGTCACTGCTCAGGCCTACATTATTCGGGATTTTTGTATCGTAGCTTACGTTGAGTAGATCGGACATTTTCGTCTCCTGATATCGAATTCAAGGGCGTCTTTAGACGCGTTCCATATTGTATTCACCGCGCACACCCGTGCCGTAGCGCTGCAAGGCGCCATCCTTGCCAACGGCGTTCGGACGGTTGAAAATCCAGTTTTGCCACGCTGTGAGGCGTCCAAAAATGCGGGTTTCCATCGTTTCGGGGCCAGCGAAGCGCAGGTTTGCCTCCATGCCTGTCATTGCGTCTGGCGAAAACGACACGCGTTCTTCGATGAAGATGCGCACCTCGTCCTCCCAATCAATGTCGTCAAGGATGACTGTGACAAGGCCAAGATCGTTGGCGTCTTCCGCTTCTAGTGCTTCGCCAATGGATGATTTCAGGCTGTCCACATGTGCGGGATCTGCCAAGAAACGTGTCTGCAAACGGGTGATGTCGTTGCCCATGGGATAGCGGCCAAAGTTCGCATCCGTCAGCGTGATCGTGGCCATCGGGCGATTGTCGCCGTCAAATTCGTCTTCCATCATATAGGTGCGATCGACAGCAAACAGCAGTTCGGCCAGCACACCCACAAAGCACGACCCATGTTCGACAAAGGCCGCAAGCGAACGCGACGTGACATCGACCCGCTTCAACGTGCGCTTCCAGTATTGTTGGACCTCATTGGCCAACCAATGATCCGCGTTATCGGCCAGCATGGCCTCATGTGCGGCGAATTTTTCCGGATCGCCCTGTGTTTTGAAAATCCACAGACCCAATTCGTTTTCATTGCTGCGCAAGTGCAGGATCGTGTCCTCCAGTTCGCGCACAAGCTTTAGTATATAGGCCTGATCGCCCTGCGCTTGGAACGCGGCCATATCTGCTGGCGCGTCGTCCTGTGGGCCTTTCAGCGTGATCGTTGCTTTGCGCCCTGCGCGATCCAACTCGACCTCGATCAGATCATAGGACACTGCATTTTCTGTGATCGTGCGGTTCAAAGGGCCGAAGGTGATGCCGCCCGCGATGTCTGGCTTTTTCGAATTTGATGCAAATTCCTTGGCGCGTTCGATCACCGTTTCGTCGAATTTTGAATTGGGGATCACCTCGTCCACAAGGCGCCATTCTTTCGCGCGCTTGCCTTTGACGCCCTCTTCGATGGAACAGAATATATCGGCCAGATCACGACGTACTTTGCGTTTGTCTGTGACGCGCGTCAAACCACCTGTGCCGGGCAGAACCGCCAACAAAGGCACCTCTGGCAGACCAACCGCAGAGGTGGAATCGTCGGTCAGCATGATGTGATTGCACGCCAAGGCCAGTTCGTATCCGCCCCCCGCACATGCGCCTTTGACAGCAGCGATGTAGTTTTGACCCGAGTCCGCCTCAGCGGCCTCAAAGGTATTGCGCGTTTCGTTCGTGAATTTGCAAAAGTTCACTTTGTGGGAATGTTCCGCCCCGCCCAACATCCGGATGTTGGCACCCGCGCAGAACACTTTGTCCTTGCCCGATTTCATCATCACGACTTTGACTTCTGGATGTTCAAACCGCATGCGCTGGACCACGTCGTTCAGTTCGATGTCGACGCCCAGATCATAGGAATTCAGCTTGAGCTCATAGCCCTCAAACAGCCCGCCGTTTTCGTCCACGTCCATGATAAGCGTCGCAACAGGACCGTCATATTCGATCTTCCAATGACGGTATTTTGAAGGGTCAGTCTGAAAGTCGATCATGTTTATATTCCTTGCGATATTAACGAGAGTTTAGGCGGTCTAAGGCAGCAAGTAAACAAATTATGCATAATAAAGCCGAATATCGATGCTCGATTTCGCATATTCGAGCCAAATTTATGCATTATAAAGCATTATTTACCAATTGATCCAAAGAATCGATCAATCCATGGGTTTGATCCAGTTCAATGCCCATCACTGCTCCAACCCGATCAGCGGGAATCAAATTGCGCGCAATTGTTGCCAATCGTCGTGCGGCCTTGGGCCGTTGCATTTCAATCTTGAGGTAGCCATTGGCGATCTGGATCAGCCCTTGTACAAAACAACGTTCAAGGCTGGGATCGGGCAGAACCATCCAGACGGGTTCCAGCACTTCATGTGCTTCCCAGAAATAACCCGCTTGCTGATACAAAATTCCGTGTTGAAACGCATCGCACTGGGCCAATTGATCGGGGGATAATCCTGCATGGGCGGTGTCGCGCACAGCGTCGAACAGGCCCTCCGCGTGGCGTTTGGTTTTGGCCGGAACATAGGCATGCGTCGGCCAAAATGTCATTACAATCCGACGACTTTTGCCGTTTCAATCCGTTCAAGACGCGCGCAGTATTCAGCGATTGCGGCTGTGACCACATCTTTTTGATCCACGAAGGGCGCATGTTTGCAATCGTCCAAGATCAGCATATCGACGGGGGAATAGGCGCGGCTTTCGACCTCATCAATCTGGGCAAGCGTGCCGTATTGATCGTCCTTCCCTTGGATCGCGAGCGTGGGGATACGCAGATGATCAATCACATCGCCCACATTCCAATCTTTGAAATCAGGGTTTAGCCACGCATCATTCCAGCCGCGAAACGCGTTTTCTGGATCACGGTGATACTTGCCCAAACGCTCTTTCAGATCGCCGGTTTCGAAATCAACCTTGGCCCTGGCAATTTCAGCCAAGCCCATTTCTTCGGTAAAGAAATGCGGTGCCATCAAAATAATGCTGCGCACACGATAATCTGGAACGCTGCCCGCATAAATCGCCGCAATCGTTGCGCCGTCGCTATGACCCACCAAAGTGCCACGTTCAAATCCGATGGCGTCCAGAACCTCTGGCAGAACTTCCATCGCCTCGCGCGTCATGTAATCCAAAGGGCGCGGTAGATCAGCCGCGTCTGACTGGCCGTAGCCCGCACGTGAATAGACGAAAACGCCCATGCCTGTGGCCTTGGCCAAAGCCGCTGGAAAATCACGCCACAACGCAACACATCCCAGTCCTTCATGCAGCAAAACCAAAGTCGCCGCATCGCTGGGCGCAGGTCCGTAGCACGCATATTCAAGCGATTTACCACCCGCCGTTAAAGTGCCGTTCGGTGTCCAAGTCGCGCTCATGCTGTTTCCCTCAGTTTGAATCGTTGAATTTTTCCAGTGGCCGTTTTTGGCAGATCTTCGACGATCTCGATCCAGCGCGGGTACTTCCATTTGCCGATCTTTTCTTTGATGTAGTCTTTCAGATCCAAAACATCGGCCTCGGTCTTGCCCGTTTTCAAAACGATGAACGCTTTGGGTTTTTCCAAGCCATCCGCGTCACGATGTGCAACAACCGCTGCTTCCAGAATGGCGGGATATGCACCAAGGGCTTGTTCCACTTCGAACGGGCTGACCCAGATGCCAGAGACTTTGAACATGTCATCCGTGCGCCCGCAGTAAATAAACCGTCCCGCGTCGTTCATTTCATATTTGTCGCCTGTGTGGGTCCATTCGCCTTCAAACGTCGCACGAGATTTGTCGCGTTGGTTCCAATAATCCGCCGCAGCCGAATTGCCACGCACGAGCAATTCGCCGACTTCACCGACGGCTAAATCATTGCCCGCGTCATCGACCAAACGCACGTCATATCCCGGAACCGCAGTGCCAGAAGTGCCGTATTCGATATCGCCCGGTTTATTGGACAGAAAGATGTGCAGCATTTCGGTAGAGCCAACACCGTCCATGATGTCCACGCCCCAAATTTCATTCCATTTGCGCCCGATTTCAGACGGCAATGCTTCGCCAGCCGAAATGCACGTGCGCAGGGGTGCATCAGGATGCGTGCCCTCTGTTTCCCATTTCTGGACCATCGCCGCATAAAGCGTGGGCACACCGCAATAGATGGTGGGTTTGTACGTCGCGAGAATGTCAGAGACAGAGTCTGGCGTGGGTCGTCCATTGTAAAGATAGGCCGTCGCGCCCGCTGCCATTGGGAAGGACATGCCGTTGCCCATGCCATACGCAAAGAATAGTTTCGCGGCAGAGAAAATCGTGTCGTCCTCGGTGATCTGCAACACTTGCGATCCGTATGTATCGCAGGTCACGCGCAGCGCATCATGTACATGGCGCACGCCCTTGGGTGCCCCTGTGGAGCCCGAAGAATATAGCCAGAACGCCACTTCGTCCCCACTGCATTCGACTGCTTTGGCAGGTTCACACCCGTCCATGAAATCAGCGTAAGACATTGTGCCGTCAGGGGCCGTGCCACCGATGACAACGATCTGTTTGAGGTGCTCAGACTCCCGCGCAGCGGGCAAAACAACCTCGATCAACTCATGCGAGATAAACGCGATGTTGGCGCGGCTGTCGTTCAGAATGTTGCGATAGACATCTGTTGAAAGCAACGTGTTCACTGCGATCGGTTGCACCCCCGCCTTCACACCGCCCCAGAAGATTTCTAGAAATTCCAGCTGATCCAAAACAAACATCGCGGCGCGTTCTTCGCGTCGAATACGCGCGCGCCCCAGTGCTGTTGTGCAACGTGCAGAACGATCCGCAAGCGCACCATATGTCATTGTGCGTCCGCCCTCCCAAGCCTCCACAAATGCGGTTTTATCACCGCGCCCTTCTTCAAGATGGCGTTCGACAAACCAATGTGCTGCGTTGCTCATTTTATAGCGTCCTTCCCTAAACCCTAAATGTCCTTAGTCCATCAATCCCAGCAAACGTGCGGCGTTATTCTTGATGATATCGGGACGTACTTCATCCTTGATCGCGATCTTGTCGAACGCGTCTAGCCAACCTTCTGGCGTGATCATCGGCCAATCAGAGCCGAACAAAACCTTCTTGCGCAGCATCGTATTGGCGTAGCGCACCAAAATGTCAGGAAAGTATTTCGGCGACCAACCAGACAGATCAATGTAGACGTTGGGTTTGTGCTGCGCGACGGCCAGTGCTTCTTCCTGCCAAGGGAACGACGGATGCGCGAGGATGATTTTCAAGTCAGGAAAATCTACCGCGACGTCGTCCATATACATGGGGTTGGAATACTTTAACCGCATGCCGTTGCCACCGGGCATGCCCGAACCGACACCGGTTTGACCTGTGTGAAATAACGCGATGCAGCCGTGTTCTTGCAAGACTTCATAAAGGGGATAGGCCATGCGGTCATTGGCGAAAAAGCCCTGCATCGTGGGGTGGAATTTGAAGCCCTTGATGCCGTAATCTTCGATCAAACGCCGTGCTTCGCGCACGCCCATTTTGCCCTTCCACGGATCAATGGAGGCGAATGGGATCAGAACGTCGTCGTTCTGTTTTACCAGTTCAAACACTTCATCGTTGGAATAGCGCCGATAGCCCGTTTCGCGTTCTGCATCGACGGGAAAGATCACCGCTGCGATGTTTTGCGCGCGGTAATGCGCGGCAGTTTCGGGGATCGTTGGGGGGTGTTTCCAAGGCGCGCGAAAATACGTGGCCATTGTCGATTGCAGATCGTCATAGCCATCATCGGGATGACAGCCACAGGGTTCTTCAGCGTGCGTGTGTATATCAATCGCGCGGATTTTGGTGATGTCGATCATGTTCTGGGTGTCCTGCTCAAAAGGGTTGCGGGATCAGCGTCGTCGTAAAGCCGATCCAAAAGGGTGGCGCGTCGTGCGAGCAATTTTTTGAAATTTACGCTGCCTTTTGCAGTGACTTCGCCGTCCGCCATGGACAGTGGTTCGGACAGGATCAGCGTGCGCGCGATACGGGTCGAACTTGACCCGCCGATGTTTCCAAGCCGCGCGCGCAGGTCTGTTTCAAACGAGGGAACGCGCAAGGCGCCGTTCACATCCTGCGCATCCTCTGCGGCGCGCATCCCTGCACTGGGCACAACGAAAATACCGATATCTGCTTTGTCGGCACCTGTGATAATCACGTCTGCAATCAGATCGCCAAGGGCTGCAAGCACCTGCAAACGCAAGCCCGCCGCGCGCACCCATGTGCCAGAATTCAGCTTGAATTCTTCCGAGATACGACCGTCGAATTTCAATCCCATATTGGGGTTGTCGGGATCGACGAAATACATGGCATCGCCGGTTTTGAAATACCCCTCTTCGTCAAACGCTTCTGCGGTTTGTTCGGGGTTGTTGAGGTAGCCAGCAAAAACATTTGGCCCCTGCACGCGCACTTCGCAGCGCATGTCGGCGTCAGGTATCAGTTTCACATCGCTAGACGGCATCGGCACACCAATCACGCCAGAGCGATCGGTGGGTTGGTGCTGCAACAAAACCGCAGGCGCGGTTTCGGTCAGGCCCCAAGATGAGGTGAACAAAGGAATGTCGCCGCGCACGTCGCGGGCCATGTCCTCTAGGTCGGTCCATACATCTTGGGCAAGGCTGGCGCCTGCGTAAAAGAGCATGTCAAGTTCGCTGAAATAGCGTTGGCGCAGGTCTGCGTCCTTTTTCAGTTCATCACGGATCATCGCGAAACCAAGCGGGACGTTGAACGTGATCGTGCCAGATTTCAGGCGTTGGTTTTCAAACGTCTTACCCACCAAATGGGGTGCTGGTTTACCACCGTCGATATAAAGCGCGCCGCCGTTGGCCAACATCATGTTGAAATTATGCGAGCCGCCAAAAACGTGGTTCCACGGCAGCCAATCCACGATCACAGGCGGGCGCGTGGTCAGGAATGGCAGGCTATAGGCCAATTGCGCTTGGTTCACGCACATCATCTTATGGGTTGTTGGCACACCCTTTGGCGCGGATGTAGACCCGCTAGTCATCAAGATTTTTGCGACTGTTTCAGGGGTGACAAGGGCGTTGGCCGCATCAATGGCACCGCCAAATTTTGTCAGCTCTGCAAGGCTGATCCCTTTGCCACGGCTGACCAATTTATGAACGGACGCGAACACATCGCGTTCCAGCACATCCGCCAATGCGTCGCCGTCTTCGGCATAGACTGCCCCGGGTTTGACGACGCTTGCAACGAAATCAATCTGCGTGCGCGCGTCCGGGATCAGGGCGTATTGTTCGGCCACAGGCACAATCGGAACACCGATATATTGGGCCGCAAGGGCAAGCAGCCCGTGATCGACGCTATTGCCTGACAAGATCAGGATCGGCGTGTCAGGCGTCAGCCCCAGATCCAAAAGCCCACCCGCAATCGCGCGTGCCTCGTCGCGGGCTTGGGCATAAGACACCTCGCGCCACCCCGCGCCAGAGCGCTGCGCGAGAAAGACCGCATCGGGGGTTTTGGTGGCCCAAGTTTCAAGCCAATCCGTTGTTCGCGCTGCAACAGGTCCAAGTGGGTCACGGGCGCGCAGCAGGATCGAGCCGTCGGCGCGATCTTCGCGGATCACATCATGCGCGCGATATTTGGCGTTCATCTGTTGCCTCCGATCTTTTGGCGTTTGTATCAATAATGATTAGCGCAGCATGCAACGCGTCAATCTGTTGTGGGCTTAGCCCTTGTGTCATTTGCTGATCAATTTCGCGCACTGCGACAAATGCCGTTTCAAACAACGCGCAGCCCTCAGGGGTTGGTTGCAGCGCATAGGCACGTCGATCTCCCACCGCAGCTTTGCGTTCAATAAGGTTCGCTTGCTCTAATTCATCTACAATCTGAACGAAATTTGGGCGATCAATCGCAAGGGCCTCGGCGATCTGGCTTTGTCGCAGGCCCGGATTGTCGACAACCAACGCGAGGGTCGAAAATGTTGTTCGGCGCAGGCCAAATTCAGCAAACACGTTATTCATGCACGATAAAGCAGAGCTTGTCGAACGCCGCATACGGTAGCCCGTCAGGTCCAGAAGGGATCGATCCAGCGCCTTCATCAGCGAAACTTTGGAGCGCGTTTTTCAAGGAAGGCCTGCAGGCCTTCTTGCGCGTCTGGTGTGGTTTGGCTGAGCGCTGCGCACAGGCTTTCGGTGAACATACCGTCACCTTTTGACATGTCCTCAATGCGTGAAATGGCTTGCACCATGAAGTAGTTTGACAAGGGTGCGTTGCGCGCGATTTTGCCTGCTAGCTCTTGCGCTAATGCCATCGCTTCGCCCTCTGCCACTGCGTAATGCGCTAGGCCCAGGCGCACGGCGTCCTCTGCATTATATTTGCGACCTGTCAGCATCATTTCGGTCATGCGATCCGCGCCAAGGATACGACCGACGCGCACAGTTGCGCCGCCCCCAACAAAGATCCCGCGACGTCCTTCGGGTAGTTGAAAGATGCAGGATGGTTCCGCGATGCGCACATGTGTGGCGGATGCAATTTCCAGACCACCGCCGATCACCGCACCATACATCGCGCTGACCACTGGACGCCCGCCAAGCTGGATCATATCCAGAATACGGTGCCAATTGCGCGAATGATAAATGCCGTCCTCGGCGCTGCGTTCTTTGTGTTCTGCCAGATCCAGACCCGAACAATAATGCCCGCCTGCACCTGTGAGGATCACAACTTTCACGGTCTTGGGCAGACCTGCGAACGCACTTTCCAGATCTTCGATAAATGCGTCCGACATGGCGTTGCGTTTTTCAGGGCGGTTCATTGTGACGGTTGCGATTGCGTCGTTAATTTCAAGTTCTACTAATGCCATGGTGTCACCTTGGGGGCAGGCGTACAGCGCCATCAAGGCGGATCACCGTACCGTTGAGGTAGGGGTTTTGAACGATATCGCCTGCAAGCGTCGCGAATTCATGCGGCGCACCAAGGCGTTTAGGGAACGGAATGTTTGCGACGATGCCTGCCGTGGTTTCCGCGGGCAATTCTTGCATCATCGGGGTTTCGAACAGGCCCGGTGCAATGGTCATCACGCGGATACCAAGCTGTGCAAATTCACGCGCGGCCGGCAAACACATGGATGCGATCGCACCCTTTGATGCGGCGTAGGCCGCCTGCCCCACTTGCCCGTCTTCATAGGCCGCAGAGGCGGTGTTGATGATCACGCCGCGTTCGCCGGTGTCTAGTGGCGGCAGGTCCATCATCGCTTGGGCGGCGTAGGTCATCACATTGTAGGTGCCAAACAGGTTCACCTCCATCACGCGGCGAAAGATTGGGGTCGACACTTTGCCCTCGCGCCCAACAATGCGCGCGGCGACACCGATGCCAGCGCAATTCACGACAATTCGCGGTGCTTGGCCAAAACGCGCCATCGCAGATGTCACACCTGCTGCGACTGCGTTTTCATCGGTGATGTCACAGGCTTGGGAATAGCCGCTGATTTCGGCGGCAACGCAACGTGCTTTTTCGCCGTCATAATCAAGGATCGCAACATCTGCGCCCTGCTCTGCAAGGTAGCGCGCGGTGGCTTCGCCCAACCCGCTTGCGCCCCCTGTGACAAGGGCGACTTGTCCATCAATTTGCATGTTGAATGCCCTTTCGATTTACCATGGCAGCAAGACCAAGGTGATGATTGGGAAACAGACCAACAGCACGACGCGCACCAGATCTGACGCGACAAAATACAAGATCGCTTTGTAGGTTTCGACCATTGGCGTGTCGCGATCCATCGCGTTGATCACGAACAGGTTCATACCCACGGGTGGCGTAATCAGTCCAACCTCGACAACGATCAAAACAAGGATACCAAACCAGATCGCTGTGTGTTCGATGTTCACACGATTTAGCGCCCCATTGGACACACCGCGCAGACCCAGCTCACGCGTCATTTCGCGGGTGAGTTCCTGACCGCTGGCCAGCAATCCTTGCGCTTCGGCGATCAGAACGGCAGGCACATCTTTACCACTAGAGATCAAATCCCCTAGACGCGCGGATTGCAGATCGATCATGCTGACCAGTCCGAAATCAAGTTCCTGAATCACAGGCCAGAAGATCGGGATCGTCAAAAGGATCATCGACAGGCTGTCCATCAGGCAGCCCAGCAAAAGATAGAAAACAAGGATCAGGATCAGGATCGCCCAAGGACTATAGCCGCTTTGCGAAACCCACGCGGCCGTTTCTTGGGGCAATTGCGTTAGCGCGAGAAAGCCATTGTAGAAGCCGGCGCCTAGAATGATGAAAAAGATCATCGCCGTCGCACGCGCGGTAACATAGAAACTTTCGCCCAGTGTTGAGCGCGTTAAACCCCCGCTGACGAAAGCGATGAACCCTGTGCCAAATGCACCAACGGCTGCGCCTTCGGTCGGGGTGAACCAGCCAAGGTATATGCCGCCAACGACGGTCAGGAAGACAATTAAAACAGGCCAAACTGCGAACAGTGCTTTGAAGCGGTCAGCGTAGGATATGCGCGGGCATGTGCCTGCTGAATCGGGATGGATACGCACGTAGATCGAGATCGCGATTATGTAACCAACCGCTGCGATGATACCGGGGATAAAGGCCGCAAGGAACAGTTTCGCGATATTCTGTTCGGTCAAGATCGCGTAGATCACCAGCACCACGGAGGGCGGGATCAGGATGCCTAGCGTGCCACCCGCTGCCAGCGTCGCGGTCGAAAAGCCACCGGAATACCCATAGCGGCGCAGTTCTGGCAGCGCGACGCGGCTCATTGTGGCGGCGGTCGCAAGGGATGATCCACAGATCGCACCAAAGCCTGCGCATGCGCCAACAGCCGCCATTGCGACGCCACCTTTGCGGTGACCCAGCCAGCCTTCTGCGGCTTTGAACAACGCTTGGCTCATCCCGCCAAGGGTTGCGAAGTGGCCCATTAATAGAAACATCGGAATTATCGAAAGCGAATAGCTGGAGAACGTCGTATAGGTTTCGGATTTCAAACGTGCCAAGGGTAGATTGGTGTCACCAGTGACGAAGATCATGCCAAACAGACCCGCGAGGAACATCGCCAAACCAATTGGTACGCGCAGGAAGATCAAAACTAAAAGTGCGGGAAAGGACAGCAGTCCGATTGTAATGTCGCTCAATGGTCTGCTCCCATTTCGAGGGGCAGAATTTCCTTTGCTGCAGTGAATTCCACAACGCGTATTGCAGCGACATAGATTGCGATGATTGCCGTAACGAGAGCACCCGTCAAACAAAACGCGTACCCCCACCAAACCGGGAATTGCAAAAGCAAAGTGGTCTGGCCCGAGTTCAGTTTGCTCAGCATGCCTTGAAACAATTGCCATGCGATGACCGTCACTACGAGTGCGAAAATGACCTCGATCACCATTCTTATCGCGCGGTTCAGCGCACTTGGTAATTTGGAGGTGAAAATATCGACAGAGGCATGACCGCCGTTCAACTGACACAGCGGAATAAACGCAAAGATCACAAAGGCCATGCCGGCCTCGGTCAGTTCATAATCGCCATTGATCGGACCGACGCCCGTCGCCAAAAGCGTGTTTGAAAGGCCGGGTAATGTGGTTTGCATGAAATCGCTATGCAGGATCGAATTCACTGATCGCCCGATCACAGACAAGCAGGTTTGGATAATCAGCAATGACAAGACCGTGCCGCCAAGCAGGGCAAATAATCGTGCAAGTTTATTCATGTAACCATGCATGACGATCCCCCCGCCTCTAAAAATTGAAAAAACCGCTGCAGCCCGTCATGTGACAGGCTGCAGCGTAAGATGATTACATCTTGGACATTGCGCCTTTGCACTCGCCGTTCATCAGGGATTTTGCCTGATCAATCAGCGCTTGGCCGTCGCGACCCTTGGAGGCCATGTCAGCCGTCCATGTGTCATAGATTGGGTTCACAAGCGCCTGCCATTCGGATGTGTCAGTCACTGTGATGATGTTGTTCCCCAACTCAACAGCCGCTGCACGTGCAGGACCATCTGCGTCAGACTGCGTGCCACCCGCGAAGATTGAAAAATCGAGGCCGGAATTATTATCAACGATCTTTTGCAGATCCGCAGGCATGCCGTTAAAGACGCCTTCGTTCATCGCCAACACGAATGTCAGGTTATAAAGCGCAGGCCCTGTAAATTCTGTGTGGTTCTCGACCAGCTCTGGAACTTTCAGCGCAGCTGTCACTTCCCAAGGGATTGTTGTGCCGTCGATGACACCTTTGGACAGACCTTCTGGAACCGCAGGAACCGGCATGCCAACAGGTGTTGCGCCCGCAAGCGTAAGAAGTTCGTTCACAAGACGTGAACCGCCACGGATTTTCATGCCCTTTAGATCAGCAGGCGTTTCAACAGGATCAGCAGTGTGGAACATGCCGGGGCCGTGAACCCATGTGCCCAGAATTTTGACGCCTTTGAATTCGTCGTCTTTCATGTGCTCATCAAACATCTTGGAATACGCACAAGATGCGGCGCGCGCATCTTCAACCATGAACGGCAATTCGAAGACTTCTGTGGAAGGGAAACGACCGGGCGTATAGCCGACAACGGTCCAGACGATATCGGCAACACCGTCAATCGCTTGGTCCAGCAATTCGGGTGGACGACCACCAAGCTGCATGGAGGGGAAACGATCAATCTTGATACGTCCTTCAGATGCGGCTTCGATCTTGTCAGCCCAAACATCCAGAACCAGCTTTGGCACGTTGGCCTGCGCTGGCAAGAACTGGTGCAGCTTTAGCGTGACGTCCTGTGCAAACGCACCGGATGCACAAACAGCAGCAAGAGCCGCGCCGCCAAGCAAACGCTTTATGGATTTAGTCGTCGTCATATGAGTTCCTCTCAAGAACTTAAGTTTGGGTTTTCTCCCACCCAAAATTCCTGCCATTTCGGCACGAAGTCTGTGCACGCCGTTGAACCAGCACGCATCTAATATAGATGTGTGGCATAACTATTAGTACCTGTCACGATTATTTTGACTCGTATTTGTTGCGCCCTTTTAGTTTGCCCAGACGGGATAGCTTGCCAATCTTGTAAGTATGCTTATCATATTCGAAATGTCTGATATTTACGCCATGCCCGGTCACTTGATCCGGCGCCTTCAACAAATAGCAACTTCGGTTTTTGCGGATCATATGAAGACGCTTGGTTTGGATATGACGTCCCCCCAGTTTGCGGCGCTCAGTATGATTGCGAATCATCCCAAGGTCGATCAAGCAACGCTGGCAGGGTTGATCGCGTGTGATCGTCCTACCATTGGCGGCGTTATAGATCGGCTGGTCGCGAAGGGCTTTGTGCAGCGTCATACCAATCCGAATGATCGCCGTGCCAAGTTGCTGATGCTGACAGACGAAGGGCAGCGTGCGCTTGAGACCATGCGCCCCGTCGTGGAACGCGCCCAAGATGCGATTTTGCCCAGCCTGAGCCAAGCCGAACGGGCAGAGTTCATACGCCTTGCTGCAAAGATCGCCAAGGCAGGCAATCAACACTCCCGTGTGCCCCTTCACGTTCCCGAACATATTGGATGACGCCGTGCCACATTCATCTAAGGGCTTCCTAGAATGACGATCCCAACGCTTGATATTGATTTTTATTCTGACGCGGTGATCCTTGATCCCCACCCTGTGTATGCCAAGATGCGCGAACTGGGGCCTGTCGTGTATTTGCCCCAAAATGACCTATACGCCCTGCCCCGTTACGAAGAAGTCAGCGCCGTTTTACGCCAACCCCTGCGCTACGTCAGTTCGCGTGGCGTGTCGCCGATCCAGAAGGTGAACGATATTCTTGTGCGGTCGACGCTAAATTCGGACCCGCCCGCGCATGACAAGACCCGCGCAGTAACGTCCGAACCGCTTTTGCCCGGTGCGCTGAAAGAGATTGAGCCAATGTTGGAACAGGCCGCGAATGGCTTGATCGACACGCTGTGCAAGCGCGGGAAATTCGATGCGGTCACTGATTTCGCGCAGTATTTGCCCGTCACGATTGTTGCGGAACTTGTCGGTCTGCCCGTGGATTCGGCACAAATGTTGAAATGGGCTTCTGCCACGTTCAATCTGTTTGGAACAGAAAACGCGCGCACGGACCAAGCGTTTGAAGACCTCGTCGATTTGCGGGATTTCTTGCAGGAATATGGTCGCCCAGAAAAGCTGAAAGAGGGCGGTTGGGCCAAGCGCATCTTTGAGGTCGGACCAGAGCGCGGTATTTCATACGAGACCTGCGCGCAGCTGATGCGGGACTACATCAACCCCTCGCTTGATACGACGATTTCGACCTTGGGCCAGATTATCAAGTTCTTCGCAGACCAGCCCGAGCAATGGGACATGATCAGAAAAGATGCCAGCCTGATCCCAAACGCGATTGAGGAAGCGGTGCGCTTGGCCACACCCATTCGCGCCTTTACGCGCTATGTTATTGAGGACAGCGAACTGGCGGGCCACACGATCCCCGCAGGTAAACGCGTCATTGCGATGTATGCCTCTGCCAATCTTGATCCACGCAAATTTGAAAATCCCGATCGCTTTGATGTGACCCGTGATGTGCATGATCACTTAGGGTTTGGCCAAGGGGTTCACATGTGCATGGGTATGCATTTGGCCCGTCGCGAAATGATCCTGCTGCTGGAAGCACTGCGTCGTCGTGTCGAGAAATTCGAACTTTTGTCAGAGCCTGTTGTCGCGATGAACAACACCATTCGAGCGTTTTCGACCATGCCTGTGAAAGTGCATCTAAGCGCAGAAATTCTGGAAAACACCTCCAAGACGGCACAACAAGACACCCCTTGGCTGGATGTTGTTGTGAGTAAACGTGCCGACGTCGCGACCGATATCATCGGGCTGGAATTGACCAGTGCCGACGATACCCCCCTGCCAAGTTATGACGCTGGCGCGCATGTGGATGTCTATGTGAAGTCGGGTTTGATCCGTCAGTATTCTCTGACGGGTGATCCTGCGGATGGTTCGAAATATCGCTTGGGCATTCTGCTTGATCCTAAATCGCGCGGTGGCTCAACCGCGATCCACACACAGTTCCAAGCGGGTGAAAACATCCGCATCGGGCGGCCCCGCAACAACTTTCCCATGGGATCAAACGTGGATCATACGGTGCTGTTCGCAGGCGGTATCGGTATCACGCCAATGCTGAACATGGCCTACGCGCTAGAGGCGTCGGGCGCGTCGTGGGAGCTTCATTATTGTGGGCGCACCGCTGACAGATTGGCGTTCACGGACGAGCTGACCCGCTTTGGGGACAAGGTACAGGTCCACATCGACAGTGGGCCAAAGGATCAACACCTCGATATAAACGCGGTCCTTGCCAATCCTGCGAGCGCCAAGCACTTGTATGTGTGTGGCCCAAATGGCTTCATGGATTTCATCGTGACCGCAGCCGAAAATAACAGCTGGGACAGTGACTGCGTGCATCTGGAACGCTTCGGCGCAGAGGTGAACACAGACGGCGCGCCCTTTACCGTAGTCGCGCGAAAATCGGGCAAAACGTTCGAAGTGCAACCGGGTGAAACGATCTCGGAAAAGCTGGAAGAGAACGGGATCAACGTCCAAGTTTCGTGCCAATCCGGCGTGTGTGGCACGTGTTTGACGCGCGTTGTCGAGGGCATGCCAGACCACCGCGATCTGGTGCAAACCGACCTTGAAAAAGCATCGAACGCACAGATTACGGTGTGCTGTTCGCGTTCAAAAACCAAAACTTTAGTATTGGATTTATAATGAGACCAGCAGGCCGTAGCGAAACAGATTCGCTCTATTTCACCTATCCTCATTTTGATGCACCCAAGCGCGTAGAACAAACCCAAATAGCCCCCGTTGCGATTGTTGGTGCTGGTCCAATCGGGATGACGGCCGCGTTGGCACTGGCCAAAGAGGGCGTGCGCTCAACCATTTTTGACAACAAAGCCACGTTCAATGACGGAAGCCGCGCGATCTGCGTGGCGCGGCCCAGCTATTACATCATGGAACAAATCGGAGCACTCGCGCCATTCCTTGAAAAGTCATTGGGCTGGACAAAGGGGCGCACGTTTTATCAGGGCCAGCAGATCCTTGAATTTGACATGCCTGATAGTACGGACGAGAAATTCCGCCCCATGCATAACCTGCAACAGCAATACATCGAACAATTCCTATGGGACGCAGTTTCCAGTAGCGATCTGATCGAGGTCCGCTGGCAAAGCGAAGTCGCGGGCATCGCAGATACAGACGATGGCGCGCGACTTACCATTCGTGATCCAGAGGGCGATTATAGTTTCGACGCAACTTGGGTTCTGGCCTGCGACGGTGCGCGCAGTCCCATGCGCAAGATGCGTGGCCTGCGCTTGAAGGGCGAAAATTTTGAAGGTCGTTATGTGATCGCTGATATCCAGATGGATCACGACTACCCCACGATCCGCCGCGCCCTGTTTGATCCGATCAGCCGACCAGATGGCACGGTTTTGATCCACAAACAGCCCGACGATATCTGGCGCATTGATTACCAACTTGAAGACGATGAAAGTACCGATGACGCGCTGCGCGAAGACACCGTGCGCGCAACTGTGACGGCTGTCTTGAAAGACATCGACTACACCGGCGATTGGGATCTTGAATGGTGGAGCGTCTATTCCGCCAACACCCTCGCGCTGGATGATTATCGCGACGGATGCATCTTTTACGCAGGCGACAGCGCCCATATCGTGCCCATCTTTGGCGTGCGCGGATTGAACAATGGTCTTGCGGACGCGGCCAACATCGGTTGGAAACTTGGCTGGGTGCTGAGCGGAAAAGCGGGCCAATCGCTGCTTGATAGCTACACCCCGGAACGGCGTGGGGCGACCTTGGATGTCTTTGCCAACGCCACCAAAAGCGCGCGCTTTATGACGCCAAACACCCACGGCTGGAAACTGATGCGCGACGCGGCCTTGTCGCTGGCCCTGACCCATCCGTTTGCAGGTGAACTTGCCAATCCACGCCAAATGACGGCGTTCACATATTGTGGCAGCCCTGCGGTCCTGCCCGATGATCCCGCGTTCCACGGCGGTGCAGTCGCCG
>Ga0233426_10002147_pt1 | contig 16912 bp, 7 predicted proteins | sample SI_118_April2016_6_FD_179875 | JGI IMG/M metagenome (GOLD analysis project Ga0233426, IMG submission 179875) | Seawater microbial communities from Saanich Inlet, British Columbia, Canada - SI_118_April2016_10_MG | ecosystem: Environmental > Aquatic > Marine > Inlet | place: Canada: British...
AACCAAATGATTGTATTTTCATCAATATCTAGTGCTTCTAATTTTGCTTGTAATCTTCCAATTTGATCATCCATTGCAGTAACAGCGCCATAGTAGTCTTGTAACCCATCACTAAACTCTGAATACATTTTTTTATATTCCGGACCAGCAATTACAGGCTCGTGTGGTGTATGAAACCAAATTACAGATAAAAAAGGTTTTTTCTCTTTCGCTGCACCTTCTATAAAAGGCAATACACGATCCATAATTACCCTAGAATCATCACCCGCTAGATTTTCAGTTTCTTCGACACCATTAAAATAATAAGGGTTGTTATGATATCTTCCTCCAATAGATGGATTCCATGTTCCTACAGCAGATTCTGTAACAAAAGACTGATCATATGAATGAAAAGATGGCGGAGAATAGTTTTCTGCAGGCTTTCTTTTAGGCCCTTTAGGAGATACTTCTCTACTTAATGTTCCAAGATGCCACTTCCCAAAATGTCCTGTTGTATACCCTTCGCCTTTTAATACCTCTGGAAGTACAACCTCTTCTTTTGGTAAGTGTCCAATATTCGCTGAAAAAACACCATAACGAAAGTAATGACGCCCCGTTAAAACGGTTCCTCTTGTTGGAGAGCATACAGGACCACCAGCATAGAAATTAGTAAATTTCATACCGGATTCTGCTAATCTGTCCATTGATGGGGTCTTAATTACTTTATTACCATTAAACCCCACATCTCCATATCCTAAGTCATCAGCCATAATTAGGATAATATTTGGTTTTTCTTGAGCATAGACAGAGGCCAATAATAAAAATGATATTGTTACTATGGCATTTTTTATGGCATCTTTGATATAATTATTTTCGAATGCTTTCATTTTAGTGTGTTTTTTATTTTTTTTATTTTTCTATGAAGTGGAATTGACTTTTTAGCTTCTGAAGATATTTGAATAGCATCTTTATAATCTTCATTAGTATAGTCCCAATATTTATTTATTATTTTATTATAGGCAAATTCAGTGCCATCTATATTATAGTCTCTTCTTAAATGTTTTAGTTTATCTTTTAAATTTTTAATCGTTTTTGCATATTTCGGATGATCGTAAACATTGTTATCTTCTGTTGGATCTTTCTTTAAATCATAAAGTTCCCAAGACGGAGGAGTCGATGGTTTAACGCCTTTTATATTAGAACCATAAAATAAAATTAATTTATACTCTTTGGTTCTAATACCAATATGTGCTGGAGTTAAATGATGTGCCATATTAAGTTGATAATGATAATACGCACTTTGTTTCCAGTCTTTCGGCTCTTTTCCCGTTTCTAATATATGTTTAAAACTTTTTCCTTGCATTTTGTTTGGAATTTCTGCGCCTGCAAAATCAAGAATAGTTGGCGCAAAATCTACATTTTCTGTAATGGCATCTGAGCGAGTTCCTGCTTTTATTGTTCCAGGATATCTTATAATAAAAGGCATTCTCATTCCTTCCTCATACCCCCACCTTTTATCTATAAAATTATGCTCACCTAAATAGAATCCTTGATCTCCTGTATAAATTATTATTGTGTTATCATAAAGCCCTTCTATCTTGAGGTACTCTATTAATCTTTTTATATTATCATCTACACCTTTTACACATCTTAAATACTTTTTAAGATAGACTTGGTATGCTTTTGTAGTTATTTCTTTTTCACTTATACTTCGCCTTAACTTTCTGTCTATTAAAGAAGTGTTATTTCTAAGTTGATTTCTTCCATCTACAGACGTTCCTATAAAGTTTATTAACTCATCATTGTGACCTCTGGTTGCAATGGAGCCATTATTTTTTCGATCTCTATAATTATCAGGTTCTGGAATATTTACATCTTCGAGGTAAGTATCGTATCTTGGAGCATTGCTGAAAGGTCCGTGAGGTGCTTTAAAGTGAAGTTTTAAAAAAAAAGGTTTAGATGCATTTCTTTTTTGTAACCAATTAATTCCTGAAGACGCAATAACATCTGACGAATGACCCATTAATTGAATCGTTCCTTTTTCTGTTTTTTTTCCAATTTTATACTCCTTAATTGCTTGCCCTTTTTCTGTGAAAACCGGGTCAAAGTAATGCCCTTGACTATGCATTACTTTATAATAATCAAAAGCAAGCGGCATGGTACCCAAATGCCATTTTCCGATAACAGCAGTTTCATACCCTGCTTTTTTTAACTCAATTGGCAAATATTGCCTTTCTTCTGGTAATTTACCACCTAAACCTGTTACTCCATTTGTAGCACTATATTGACCCGTTAAAATAGTAGCTCGACTAGGAGAACATATGGCATTATTACAAAATGTATTCTCTAGCAACATCCCTTCGTTTGCCAACTGATCTATGGTAGGAGTGGGATTTAACTTTGCCAACCTACCGCCATAAGCTCCGATTGCAGTGCTGGTGTGGTCATCAGACATAATAAATAAGATATTTGGCTTCTTTGAGGATTGTGCCAATCCTACATAAAAACCAAGTAATAATATATTACCTAATAACTTTTTTATATTCTTAGAATACATCCTATATAAATTATCTCTTATTCTGAATTTCAAAATTAATACTTAACACTTTTCTTTACCAACCTGTAGTTACAAAACTTAACTTAAATATTGCAAATTTGAATAAATGTGTTGAGTGATTGAATGAAAACTCATTTAACAAATGCTAAATTATTCTCTTCTGTAATTAATATCAGCTAAGTAGGAAATACACCATTATACACTTTTATTAAAAGAGGATTAAACTAAATACATCTCCATTTAATAATTATCCGAGATATGGGTTTATATTTTTTTAGGAAGGTTACTAATTTTTTAAAATTCTTTTTACCAAGCCAGTATTAAACCTCAATAAATAAACTCCCTCGAGTAAACTATCAAAATCTATGAGATCGTTTTGTATTGCGACATCCATTATTTTTCTACCCGTAAGATCAAACAACACAGCACTATTAATGTCGGTGGAATAAGAACTCACTCTTAAAATATTTCCTTTTAACGGATTAGGAGATATATTTATAGACATTTTAGGTTTAATAATAGATAAATTAGATGCCTTAAATGTTGTGCTTACAGGATAATGATCAGACATTTCATCAATTAGTACTGTCTGATTTTGAGTATTTGTATAAGAATGAATAATACGAGCGTCAGTAGTAAAACTCGCTAATTCTGAACTAGCTAAAACATAGTCTATTCTAGCCAAGTGCTCCTCTTGTAAATGAGTTGTCGTTGAATTATTTTCATGATCTAGATTACTGGTGTCATGAAATAATTTTACCGAACTAGAAGGAAAAGTACCCCAAAAACTATCAGCTACATAACTTTCTCTATTTGCAAATTCATTTGTTGTATCTTTTATTGGATAAGCTATGTAATTCCAATATACATCCATAACACTATAATCCCATGTTGTGCAAGCCTCCATGCCAGCATCAGGTTGGTTTACGTTGTTTAACTCGTGTTTACATTTGTCTTTAAAGATTCGATATTTTAATCTTTTATCTATTGTAGCTTCAGCATAAACTCTATCTGTGATACTCATAGAATTAAAATCACCTAACAGAATAACATGATTATTTAAATCTCTGTATTTATTGTAAAGTTCAAGCACATAATTACTCTCTTTTAAACGATGAGATTTATTTGCTGAATTTAAATGAACCACAATAAATACTACAGACTGGTTTTGAAGTTTTATAGCAAAAGTACCCTCTAGATTAGTACCATTATATGTTCCATTTTGTCCTTCTAAAAATTCTAATGGATATTTTGATGTAACCCCTGTTGGCTGTTTATTATCTCTATCAAAAATATACGAATAATCATGACCATACGAGGTTGCAAAGGAAGCAAGGGAATTAGCATCAAAACCATTAAGCTCTTGCAGTGCTAATACATCTGGAGCTTCTGTTAACAAAAAAGTTGTAGCTTTTTGTTGTACTTCGGTCTGACTTGCAATAAATGAATGATCTGCTGGTAAATTTCCATTTGATGCTTCTAATTGTGAAAAACCATACCATACATTCCAAGTCATCACTTTTAACTCATTAAGGGTTGTATTTGGAATTTGTGCGCAAACACTAAAACTAAAAAAAGCAAATAATAAAACTACTAAGTGTAATTTATTAGCTTTGGATAAAACCTTTTTCATAATTATACATTTATATAAATTTAACTTATTATCTCACAAATCCCAAACTCTTAAAGAACACAAAGGTAGCATAACAACTATATTATATGCTCTAAAATAGCTTCTTTATAAATGACTAAATCTTCAAAAAGTAGGGTGATGTTTAATTTTCTGAAATTAGAATCATTTTTAATATTTTATTTACCTCTGTATTCTTCAATAAATTCTTTTGGGGATTTATTAAAGTATTGTTTAAAACATTTTGTGAAATAAGAATGATTAGAAATCCCTATTTCGTATAGGACTTCAAATATTTTCATATCAGTTTCTCTAAGATACACTGCAGCTTTTTTAATTCTATATTCTCTAATAAATTCATTAGCAGATAAGCCTCTTATTGATTTTAATTTTCTGTAAAGCTGCATTCTACTATATCCTAATTCATTCCCTAAATCATCCACTTTAAATTCAGAATTTGTTAGATTCTCTTCTAATATTTTTTCAACTTTTTCAAGAAATAGTTTTTCAGTATTATTGATTCCAACTTTTTGCGAATCTAACTTAACACTTCCTTTTGTAAATTTTTCTTTAAGAGCGTTCCTTTGATCCATTAATTTTTTAATTCGCACTTCTAGATGCCTCATATCAAAAGGCTTTGAAATATACGAATCAGCTCCTACCTCAAGCCCCTCGATAAGGTGTTCTGTTGTTCCCTTTGCTGTTAATAGTATAAGAGGAATATGATCTGTAAGTTCATCGCTTTTAATATGTTTACAAAACTCGATACCATCCATATTAGGCATCATCACATCACTAATAATTAAATCTGGAATTACCTTCAGCGCTTTTTTTAAGCCTTTAACTCCGTCAGCAGCTTTATAAATTTTATACCTACTTTCTAATTCTTTAGAAATAAACTCTAACATATCAGCATTGTCTTCCACCAATAATAATTTCGGTTTATCATCCTCATGCTCTATTACAACTTTTTCTTCTTTTTTAACAGTATCACGCGCATCCTCTCTAAGTTTATCTGCATTTATAATTCTATCTGCCCCAATAACAGGTTGACTATGAGATTGTAAATTTGTTAATAATGGTAAATCTACTATAAACCTACTTCCTTTATTCCTCTCACTTTCAACAGTAATAACACCTTTATGCAATTCTATAAGTGACTTGGTCAGTGCTAATCCAATTCCAGAACCTTTTACCCCTTCCTTTGAGTAACTTTTGATTTGATGAAACCTTTCAAAAATTAATGATAATTGATTCTGTGGAATTCCAATCCCCGTATCTTCTACTATAATTCTAACGAATTTACAATCCTCTATAGAATCTTCTGTTTGTTTTCGTTTTTCATCTCCTAATATTGATAAAGAAAGTTTAATAGTTCCCCCTTCATCGGTGTAATTAATAGAATTTGAAATTAAATTATTGAGAATTTTCTCTATTTTATCCCAATCAAAATATCCTTCAATACTATATTCGCTGCATTCAAAAGATAAATCTAATTTATTTTTATCTGCCAACATTTTAAAAGAAAACACTTCTTCTCTGCAAAAATTAATTAAATCTCCTTTTGAGGTTTGTAATTTTAACTTTTTATTTTCAACTTTCCTAAACTCCATAATTTGATTCACTAATCGGAAAAGTTGATTTGCATTTCGCTCCATCAATAGCAAGCTATCTCTAACTTTTGCGCTTGTTTCTTCAGAAGCAATCAAACGCTGTAAAGGTCCCAATATTAGAGTTAATGGTGTTTTAAATTCATGAGACACATTTGTAAAAAACTCTAATTTAATTTTATTTACTTCTTTAATTTTCTCTTGTTCTATTTTTTCTATTTTAATTTTTCCTTGGTATTCTTGATTAATCAAAACATATTTTCTAAAAAGCCACATTAAAAACACAATCAATAAAGCATAAATTAAATACGCCCACCATGTTTTCCAAAAAGGAGGTAATACTGTAATAACAATATCTTTAGATATTTCGTTCCATAAATTGTCATTATTAGAAACTTTTACTCTGAATTTATAAGTGCCAGATTCTAAATTTGAATACCCTGCAAATCTTCTTTTTGAATTTGTTAATACCCAATCATTATCGAAACCCTCTAATTTATATTTGTATTGATTGTCTTTTGGTGAAACATAATGAAGTCCAGAAAAATCAAAAGAAAAAGTATTGTGTTTACTTTCTAAAACAATTTCTGATGTTTCTTCAATAGATTTTTTAAGAATGATACTTCCTAAAACCTTTTCTCCAACTTTTACAGATTCGTTAAATATTTTAAAATCTACAATTTCAATTCTTGGTAAGGATGAATTGTTTACCATTTCTGAAGGGTCTAAAACATTTATACCATTGATTCCTCCAAAATACATTAAACCCTTACTATCTTTAAAATAAGCATGTTTTCTAAAAATTTCTGACTGAATACCATCACTTAAATTTAAAGAATCAAACGTTTCGTTTTTCGTATTAAAAACTAATATTCCATTATTGGTAGAAATCCAAAGGTTATCTTCATCATCTTCTAAAATTCCATAAATTTCATTTGCCGTTACCCCATCATCTTTAGAATACCTCACTATTTGAGGAAACAGATTATTTTTTTCAATTTTCGAAATCTTATTTAATCCTCCTCCAACAGTTCCTACCCAGATATTCCCTTTTTTATCTTCATGTATCGAGAACACATAATTACTACTTAAACTTTTAGAGTTATTTTTTTCATTTACAATTCTGATGAACTTTTCTGGATTATTGAATTCATCTCTAAGAATTTTATTGAGACCACCTCCGTCAGTTCCAACCCATAGCACACCCTCACTATCTTCATAAATACAAGAAATACTACTCGAAGACAAGCTATTTTCGTTGCCTGGATCGTATTGGTATTGGAGAAATGTTGGTTTTTTCTCTCCAAATCGGGTTGGAGTAAATTTAATTAACCCACCTTTATCATAGGAACCAGACCAAATATCACCTTTATTATCTTTTGTTAGAACAGCTATTTTGTTACTTGGAAAGTTCTTTATGGAAGGTTTATTATTATAAAATACCGATTGCACTTTATTAGACTTTGGGTCATTTGCCATTTTCACATGACTAATACCATCAGTTTGTGAGGAAATCCAATAATTTCCAAAATTATCTTCACAGATAGCAAAAACACTATTATCGATCAAGCTATTTTTGTTATTCCTATCATGTTTATATTTTATAAACTCGGGATTACCATCATTAAAAGTTAAGCGGTTTAAGCCATTATCTAAAGTTCCAATCCAAATATTATTTTTTGAATCTTCATATATCGAATTGATCAAATTACTACTGAGCCCTTTTAAATTTGGTTTATTGTATTTATAATGTGCTATTTTTTTTCTATCAATATTTAATTTACTTAGCCAACCTCTCTGAGCAGCAACCCAAAGTACTCCAGAATTATCTACAAATAAATCCGTAATGGAATTACTCCTTAACTTGGACTCTTGCGAGGTATAATTTTGACAATGATTAAACTTTCCGTTAGCTGGATTGAATTTATTTATACCCCTAGCGCGAAAACCAATCCATATATTACCTAGGTGATCCTCTGTTAAAGTGGTGATGTTATTATTACCAATACTGTTCTTATTTTTCTTATCATAAGTATAGGTTTTAAAATTTTCTATTCCTCTTAAAGTATCTTTCTCTAAAACAGTCAATCCTTTTTTTGTACCTATAAAAAGTGTACCATTAGTTCCTTTCAGAATTTTAGAAACATAGTTATTACTTAAAGAATTTTTAATACCCGGCTTATTTAGAAACCTCTTAAATGAAAAACTGCCATCTTTTTCTCTTCTCAATAAATTAAGTCCCACATTGGTTCCAAACCATAAACGTCCCATATCATCTTCCTCTATCGAGTTAATATTGTTATGTGACAATGTGTTCTCTGCAGTGCCCGAATTAATCAAACGCACATTATAAGATGATTCTGAATTATTAAATATATGATAGGCACCAAATCGAGTTCCTATCCAAAGTGCTCCAAACTTATCTTCTTCGATACAACGAACAGGATCTGTAATTTTTCTCTCGCCAGAGTCTGTATTACCCGTGTTTAAACTCGTAATAAAAAGATCTTCTTCTCTGTTGTAATGACACAAACCAAACTTTGTTCCTACCCAAATAACCCCTTTAGAATCCTCAAAAAGCACATTAACTTCATTACTCAATAAACTAAAATCATCATCTGAAGAATTGGAATAATACACAAAATTATAACCATCATATCTGTACAAACCGTTAGAGGTACCAAACCACATATACCCTTTCTTGTCCTGTAAAATGGTAACAATAGAATTGTGCATTAACCCATCGCTAACACCAAGGTGTTCAAATTTTAACTGCTCTTTTTGAACCAATGACAGATTCTCTTGACCAAACAAAACATTTAAAAAAAACAAACAATAAACAACGATCAATCGTACTCTCATAATTTTAAATATTAATTTCTTTTTTGTTTTCAATCATAAAAAAATCATCCTTACAATTCAACTCTTTAATAATAAAATAACTCCTATTTTTTCAATAACTTTATAACTTTAACTTCTGTATTTAAACCTCTATAACTCCTATCTTGCGCATGAAACTCTTTTAAAGATGCTTTAAATTCAAACTCTTTACCAGAAGTAAATAGCAAAGTTTGTTTGCCCTTTTTAAGTTTGACAAGACCCACCGTTGCTTTTCCGAATTTTTTATACTGAAACTGTTCTTGTTTAGAATACGTTTCATTTCCATCAAAAAGCTCTTCAACAACTGCTTTTTCAGGAGCTTTTCCTAATAAAGTAAAATCCAATGAAGAATCTCCTACTTTTATTTTAAAATCTTTTTGCTTGTACTTCATTTTATAAATCAACTGAACTTCATAAGTTCCTGCTTCTTCTAATAAAAAGTCCCATGTTCTTTTATTATCTTTAATGATTGACCTATAACTTAACATTCCATATTTACCATGTTTTATAGCCGTTTCGTCTTTCAAAAGGATAGATCCATTTTTTACAGGAGTAATTACTGGATCTATAATGGAAAGTTCTCCTTCATATTCGACAACAACAACAGATAAGTTTTCATTTGAAGCTGTTTCTCCTATTGTAATTACTTTATCAATCCCTTTTTTGTTATACAATAATGACTTTTTATTTGGGTCTGAAAGATGATAAGCATCTTTTATTTTATTTTGTAAACCAGGTATTACTAAAGCTCCATTTTTAGGCCAATCAAATACATGTAAATACAACTTTTTAGTAGCTCTTTTTAAAGAACAATAACCCCATGATAATTTCTTAAAAGGGTTGACTTCTGTATTAAATATTGCCTCTTTATGAATCTTTGTCCAGGCTCCAATTCCTTTCAATACGTTTTGCTCGTAAGCTACCACACTCCCATCACTTTTGGGTCCAATATTTAAGAGGTAATTACCTCCCATACAAGTTATTTTTGATAGATTTCTAATCTGCTTTTTTATTTGTCTTTGCAACGGAGCTCCTTTTACCCAAGATTTATATCCCCAGGTATGGTAGAAAGTTCCAGGAGTTTCCCATGCAATATCATAAATAGGTACATCGGGTAAATGGTTGTCTGGCATAGTAATAAAATCTCCTTGATTGTTCATTACCCTACCATTTATTAAACAATTCGGTTGTATTTCTTTAACTACCTCTTTAAATCGTTTACTTTGAGCTAGCGTAGGTTCCCCCATATCGAAAAACAATTCCACAATTTCACCATAATTTGTCAAAAGTTCTTTTAACTGTGCCACTTGAAAATCTTCATTTGCTTTAGATACTTTTCCAAAAACAGAATACTTTCCATCAACGGGATTACGTTCCGGATTTGGACCATTAAAATGCCAATCTGGAGTGGAATAATACAAGCCTAATTTTAATCCATTATTTCTACATGCCTCGGCTAGCTCTTTTAAAACATCTCTTTTATATGGAGTGTAATCAACAATATTGTAATCAGAGGCTTCAGATTTAAACATCGAAAAACCATCGTGGTGCTTAGAAGTAAGAATAACATATTTCATTCCTGCATCTTTAGCCATTTTAACAATAGCATCCGCATTAAAATTTACTGGATTAAATTGTTTTGCAATTGCTTCATAATCTGAAACAGAAATATCAGCATGTCGCATTATTTGCTCTCCTAACTTCTCAACCTGCTTACCTTGCCAAACTCCTGCGGGTATAGAATATACTCCCCAATGAATAAACAGTCCAAATTTCATCTGCTGCCACTCTTTTAAAACTCTTGAGTTTAATTTCTCTGGGGCACTTTTATCAACTATTAAAGTCTTGTTATTTCGTTTATCACTGCAGCCTAAGAGGATATTAATAACCGTAACTAGAAGTAAGCATCTAAGAAAAAAAGTTTTTTTCATTGTAGTTAATTTGTTTCTTTTATTGTATTTCGTAAAAATAATTCTATGTAAATAAATTAGTTGGTCCAAATATAACAGGGATTAACATAAATATCTCGAATTAGCTATATTGTTGTAAACTAAAATTTGTGATATTGAATAGTCATATACTATTCCTTTAAGGAAACCAAATATTTTTATATCTAACAGAACTAAAAATACAAGGATAAAAAATAAGATAAAATAAGTACAAAAAAAAAACTGCTTAAAATAAATTTTAAGCAGTTTAATTGGTCATAAAAAAAGATTACTTTTTCTTTTTCTTTTTATTAGCTGCTAAATATGACTTCCATTTAGTTGCTCTCTCATTACCTAGAACAAGGGTTAATTCTTTTGTAGCGTTTTTGTTACTTTCTTTTATTTCCTTTTTTGCGGAAGCTTTATCACCTTTATTATCTTTCTTAATTTCGATATTCCTGGTGAATTTTGAAAGCATAATATCATACACCTTTTTAGCTTCATCTTTCGTTAAAGACAATTCACTAGTCATTTTAGTAGTAGTGTTTTTTGCTGATTTCTCTGCTTTTTTATTTTGAGCAATAGCATTTACAGATATACACATTACTAACAGGGTAAAAATTACTTTTTTCATTTTAAAAAATTTAAGGATTTATAAATATTATTTGTACTCTCTTTTAAGTTACTCCACAAATCTAATCAATAGGAAAAGTTCCGGGAACAATTTTTAAATATTTTTTTAACTCGGTTTTCAGTTCTTTTATTTTTGCTTTTTATTAGCTGCTAAATATGACTTCCATTTAGTTGCTCTCTCATTACCTAGAACAAGGGTTAATTCTTTTGTAGCGTTTTTGTTACTTTCTTTTATTTCCTTTTTTGCGGAAGCTTTATCACCTTTATTATCTTTCTTAATTTCGATATTCCTGGTGAATTTTGAAAGCATAATATCATACACCTTTTTAGCTTCATCTTTCGTTAAAGACAATTCACTAGTCATTTTAGTAGTAGTGTTTTTTGCTGATTTCTCTGCTTTTTTATTTTGAGCAATAGCATTTACAGATATACACATTACTAACAGGGTAAAAATTACTTTTTTCATTTTAAAAAATTTAAGGATTTATAAATATTATTTGTACTCTCTTTTAAGTTACTCCACAAATCTAATCAATAGGAAAAGTTCCGGGAACAATTTTTAAATATTTTTTTAACTCGGTTTTCAGTTCTTTTATTTTTGCTTTTTTTGATTCATCTAAATGCAAATTAGTCTGTTCAAATGGGTCGTTTTCTAATTGATACAGTTGATCTTCATCAAAATAATTTTTTGCATAGAATTTTAAGGCAGGTGATTCAGATCCTCTTCCCCCTGGTTTATCACAAATATGAGTTGCCTTTTTTCCATTTTTCTCTAATTTGGACTTTATGGATGCTGGTGCTTTAAATGCTAAATATTTGTAACCATCTTTTATAACTGCTCTAGTTGCTCCCATCTCAAAAAATAACGATTTATGAATTTCTTTAGTACTTCCCTTTAGCAAAGGTAACATACTTACGCCATCGATATCATACTCTTTTTTTGGATCTATACCCGCTAGTTCTAGAGCCGTAGGCACCATATCTATATTTGAAACTAATTGCTTTGAACGCAAACCACTTTTTATATAATTCGGCCCATAAACAAAGCTCACTGTCTTAATTCCCCCTTCATATAAAGTACCTTTACCAGATTCTACCCCATGATCGTCTATAAAGAAAATAACGGTATTCTCGAGTTCATTTATAGCTTTTAATTTATCTAACAAGGCTCCAATACCATCATCTAACCATAAAATATCTGCTTTTTCACGTTCCAAACCAGCTGCAGCAATTCGTTCAGTAACCGATTCACGAGAAGGCATAACCTCTAAAGGCTTGTCAAGAAAACCGATAGGAGTAGCCAAAGGATTTCCCTTATACTTTGTCCCTAATCTATCTGGACCATGAGCTAAAGTTGTAGCGAAATACAAAAAGAAAGGCTCTTTTTTCTTAGCTGCTAAATTTAAAAAATTCAAAGCAGAGTCTACTATCCATTCCATATTGTGATCTTCAACAGCAACCGGATATTGATTTGGTAAATTACCTCTATATATAGCACCTGCATAATCAAATCCTACTTTTTTATAAGCTTTTACCTGCGCCATTTGATTTTCCTCCATTTGCCTTTTAATTTTTGCATCTGTAGGATCCGCTTTTAAACTAACTTTATGAGGATTGTGTCCATAAATTGTATGATTTTTTCCAACACCACCAGTAAAATATCCATTTTTCTGTAAAGTTTTGGCAATATTATTTGTCTTAGAATCTACATGAACATTCCATGTAATGTTTGTTTGCCCTTCATATTTCCTCATATTTGAAGATCCGATTCCTCTGGAAGCATACGTTCCTGTTATAATACTGTAACGACTTGGTGTACATACTGATGAACTCACATAGCTGTTATCAAAAATCACACCTTCTGCTGCTAACTGATCAATATTTGGTGATAAATTTGTTGGCTTCCCCTCTGCATCCAATCCTTCTTTAATAAAATTAAATTGATCTCTATGCTGGTCATCTGTTACGATAAATATGATATTTGGACGTTTTTCATTTTGAGCCACAGCACTATAAATACCTCCTAAGAATAAGAGAAATAAACCGAGTATTATATTTTCAATTTGTCTTTTCATTTTTATTGTTATTTTACTGTAAATTCAAATACATCTCCCTTAACTGTTAATTCATTCACTACAGAATCGATTCTCCAGAAATAGGTCTTTCCACTTTCTAAACCGACAGGAGTATATATGTTGTTTTTTTGAGTTCCTTTGTATTCTAATGATTTCTTAGTGGCTTTTTCAACATCAAAAATATTTGTTCCAAAATACACATCACTTGCAACAGATTTATAAGCAGTCAACCACATTAAATCTGCATTCTTTTTTGCTGTTATTGTTTTGTTCCTTGGAATAGCAACTGAAGCTTTTTTGTCTTGAAACCCCGGAATCCAATAATTTGTATCGCCGTATTCATAAGCACCAATATCAGGAGCATTTCCAATAAACTGAATATTTTTCCCTTCAATCAAAGCACCTGCATCTACCAATTCTGAATCTTTTTTTGGTCTAAAATCTAAATTATCAGGGTCTCTAAGTTGACTTCTAACATCAGCTCCTTTGACATCTCCTGCCCAGTTGTGGTCTACTACTCCGGGAACAGGATATTTATTTCCTGGTTTGGTTCTATTCCCAGAGAATTTATTTGATATATTATTTCTAGTGATAGTGCTATGATTATGTCCTTGAATTGCAGCATTGCTTGAAATAATTAAATCATTTAACCGGCTATCAAAACTAACATTGTTATAAATAAAATGTTTATCTCCCTTGAAATAAATTCTTTCTGTTTTCCAAGCAACATTGTGATGCATATTTCCATTTTCTCCCCATGGTGCATTCGGAGTGTTTTTATTATCAAAACGCAAGCCTTGTTTTACAGAGTTGTGTACCCAATTGAAACGAGTTTGCGATTTGTCTTGTGAAGCGACACTTACCTGAACCAAAGAACCATCATTTTGAAGATATCCAGATCTCGATAAATCATTTAACTCAATCGTATTTCTTACCCCTGCTTTATACATTTCTGAGGCTCCAGTTGTATGAACTGTGTTTCTGCGAAACAACAATTGAGTTGCTTGAGACATATTGAGGGTATAACCCCCTTTATAAGTGCAGCTATAATCAATATTGTGCATGTAATTATTCTCAACTACGTTATTCCATCCATTCATATCAAGCACAGGACCGTCCATATATTCAAACTTACAATTACGAACAGTATTAAAAGTTTTAGTTTGTTTTTTTCTAGCTTGCATGCTACTTACGTCAGTTAAAGTTAAGTCTCCCAGCATTCTTTTAGAGTAGCTAGGATACATAAAATTACAATCTTCAACAGTAATATGATGACTATCGTCTGCTTTAAAAGTGGTGCCAAAAAAATTAAGCCCTTCTAATTTTAAATAAGATGAATTTGCAATATCAAACGCATAAGATTGTGTTTTTCCTTTAATTTTAAAATTTTTTGGATGTTTTCCATCGGGAGCCCATAAATAAATCTCTTTAGATTTAGGATTATAAAACCATTCATTCTCTTCATCTAATAAAGCTAATTTTCCCTCAAGAAAGTAACCGTGGCGATGGGTTTTACCTTTAAAACTAAAATGTACTTTAATATGTTTTCTTTTAGTATCGTATTTAAAATTATCTGTACCAGGAACATGTTCTATTACATTTGATTTAAATGTTTTAAATGAGCCCGAGTTTACAATGATAATTGCCCCTGTAAGATCTGTGTTTATCGCCGCTAATTCTTTATTAAAATGATGCCCATAAGAACTTTTATTTTTTTCTGGCCAAGCCATAGATTTCTCTTTATCCCAAACAGACCCATCGTTCCAATTTCCATTAGGCCATCTTGCAGATGTCATACTAATATCATTTACAAACAATTGCCAAATAGAAGTTTGTAATTTTGCTTTGTAAATATTTCCTTGATATTTTTTCCAAGTTAAATCTAGATCAATAGAACCATCTAACACTACATGCTCATTTTTATAGGCTTTAAATACATATGGCATTGTTACAGAACCATTTATTTCATTTAAGCTGACTACTTCGTGATATACCCCTTCTCTAATAAAACAGACGTCTCCAGCTTTCATTATTTTTGAAGCTTTATTTATGGTTTTAAAAGGTTTATTAATTGTCCCATTATTTTTATCGCTACCATTTTTAGCCACATAATATTCTTTTGCTTGTAGCCTATAAACACTAACCAATACAATTAATAAGTAAAATATCTTTTTCATATTTTTTTTTTAATTTATCCTACCAGAAATCATAAATCTCTTGATCTGCTTTATTCCTATGAAAATTAGGTCGTCTTCCGTCAATATCTTGTAAATTAAATTTCATAAATTTAGCAGGAAATTCATTCTCTTTTAGGCCTATTGAGCTCATATCAATTTGTTTAAACCCTAATTTAAACGCTGGAGAATTTTCTTTTAGTTTGAAATTTCTATCACCAATATTCTCAAATAACGGGTCGGTAATTAAACTATTTTTATCAATACCATCTTTTCTTTTAGACGCCACATATTTTTTTGCAGCTGCTAAGTTTTCTGCACAATAAAAAATATTATAATCTGCATTACAATCTTCGGGTTTTGAAATTCCTTCAGAAGCTCGATAAGAAATGTTATAGTATTTTATTGCATTTCCAGATTCATAAAAAATATTATTTTGAATCTTAGATCCATAATCTGCTACTTCATCTGGATATGAGGCAAACCGAATAGACTCTTTTGAACTGCAATCAACAATAACATTATTTATTATATTATTATATCCTTTATGAACAATTGCTGCTACATTAGACATGTATATAATATTATTTTCAAAAGTTGTACCACGCTGCCAATCATCAGTTCTCATAACTCCAGAAGCATGACTTGTAATATGATGAGCATAATTATTTCTCATAATATTTCCCTCTCCAGCACCTGATACATTTAACGCAGAACCATCTGCCAACTCTTCTAAAGCTCTATACACCTCGTTGTTTTCAACAATATTATTTTTAGCATGTAAAAACGGAGTGTATTTTTGCCAAAAAGTTCCTTCATCTTTAATAGCATTATCAATCTCATTCCATCTGATTGTTTTTGAAGCTTCGTCAAAATCTATATCACGCTTTTGCAGAATTGGTACTCGAATACCACAAATACCAACCGCTTTACGTGGTACATGATGAATTAAATTATTGGATATCATGTTACTCCCACTTTGCCAAGCAAATACAGCAGCCCCCATTTTCATCACTCTACCAACATGATGAATAACGTTATTTGAAATTGTATTATTTTTATTAACATCTTTTGTACCAGGACCATAACCACATAATAAAATACCCATATGACCTACAAAATCAATCATATTATTTTTTATGGTGATATTTTGAGCGTGTAAATCTAATCTTATTGCAGAACCTCCGCTATTGGTAAAACGACATTCGGTTATTTCACAATTTTCAGCACCTCTAAAACGAACCATTGCATTTCCTCTATCAAACTTATCCCAATCGTGTTGAATTCCCCACCCTTTATGACCTTTCCACCAAGAATCACGTTCTCCATGCATAAAAGTAATTCCTTTAAAAGCAATGTTTTTTGTAGGAATATCAGTTGCCCCTTCATAGTCTACCAATCCTTCAACTCGAATATATTCTTTCAACTTTGGCACCACTAAATTTG
>Ga0233426_10002150_pt1 | contig 16902 bp, 16 predicted proteins | sample SI_118_April2016_6_FD_179875 | JGI IMG/M metagenome (GOLD analysis project Ga0233426, IMG submission 179875) | Seawater microbial communities from Saanich Inlet, British Columbia, Canada - SI_118_April2016_10_MG | ecosystem: Environmental > Aquatic > Marine > Inlet | place: Canada: British...
TTGCTGTACTAATTCGTAAAAAACCTGAGAACCCAAGGTTCCGGTAACACCAGTAAGTATAATATTCATCTATTTATATTTGTAACAAATATAATACGTATTAGGATACGAGTACTTAAAAAAAAAATTAATTTAGATGTCTTTAGCGATACATGGCATAAAGAATGGGCTTGCTTGGAGCTGCATCGTTTTCGAAAGAAGCAAAGCTTAGGTGCAGTAAATACAGTCCATCGGAAACAGAATTAGGAACGTAAATAAGCTCTGTTATAAAAGCCTTGGTTCTTGGTTTTTCCGGATAATTCCAAAAAGCCTTGTGTGCCAATAAATTCCCTTCGTCTTCTTCTCTATCTACCGAAGGTGTATCGATGAGCAATTGCTCCACTCCTTGTTCTCTTAACCAAGTAGCTGCTTGATGATGCAGGTAGGTTGGATTGGTATTGGAGTAATTTTTAATGAGTTTATCTAAATCATTAGGGCTTGTACGAATAACAATTGCCTTGGGTAAATCGTTAAAAAACAGGTCTTTGAGCTGCTCTAAAAGAATGATGCGATCTCCGTTTTCTAAAACGTGAGGCTGTACTGTTACTAATTTGGCCACAAAAGCAAACTGCTGAACTAATTTATTTACGCTAACTGCTTGCTTACTTATGTGTCCGTAGCACTCGGTATGTGTGCCATGGCCGTGCGGATTAAAAGAAATGGTATTAAAGTTTACCGAGCCACCAGCGGAAACGGCTCCTACCCAATCGCCCATTCGAACAGGCTCTATTGTTAAAGGATCGACATACCAGGCACGAACGCTCGCTTCTGAAGCAAACATAGGTATAGAAATATCTAGGGGTTTGCTTAGGTCGGAAAACCATGTTTGTTGCTTGTATTCTAGGCTAATCTTCATGCAAGCAAGATATAAAAATACTCGCATAGATTATTTGTTTTATACTAACCTAAATTAAATTTGTTAAGGTCCTCTTAAAATTAAAGCCTAAATATGTTTTTACTTTTGTTTGTGTAAGATGGTTCTAGCAGAAGATTTATAAAAAGTAAATTTGGTTTCGCTATTTCGCAGCAGTTTTTCAAATTTTATCAATTGAATTTACTTTTTACATTTCGACTGCATTTTTTATTTTGGCTTCAAAAAAAAAGCCGCTCGAATTTCGAGCGGCTTTTCTTGGTTTAGTAGATCTATTTTTCGGACTTAACGGAAGCCGATAAAAATTCGCGGTTCATTAGGGCTATGTTGTCTAAAGAAATTCCTTTAGGACATTGTGCTTCACAGTCTCCTGTATTTGTGCAATTCCCAAAGCCTAGCTCATCCATCTTTGCAACCATATTTAAAGCGCGTTCTTGGGCTTCAACCTTACCTTGCGGTAAGTGTGCTAGGTGCGATATTTTAGCGGAGGTAAAGAGCATTGCAGAAGAGTTTTTACAAGTGGCCACACAAGCACCACAACCAATACAAGTGGCTGCATCAAATGCTTTGTCTGCATCTGCTTTACGAACGGGTAAGGAGTTTGCATCTTGTGTATTTCCGGAAGTGTTTACCGAAACGTAACCACCAACCTGAATAATTGCATCAAAGGCGCTACGGTCTACCACTAAATCTTTAACTACAGGAAATGCAGCAGCTCTCCAAGGTTCTATATAGATGGTGTCGCCATCTTTAAAAGAACGCATGTGCAACTGGCAGGTAGTAATTAAATTTTCTGGGCCATGTGGCTCTCCGTTAATGTACATAGAGCAGGATCCACAGATTCCTTCACGACAATCGTGATCGAAAGCTACAGGTACCTCTCCTTTTAGAATAAGTTTCTCGTTTAACACGTCCATCATTTCCAAGAAAGACATGTCGGGAGAAATAGCAGACATTTTGTATTCCACAATACGTCCTTTGTCTTTAGCGCCTTTTTGACGCCAAACTTTAAGTGTAAGATTCATACCAGCCATTATTTGTAGCTTCTTTGTTTCAACTCAATATTTTCGAACTTCAAGTCTTCCTTAAGAAGCTCAGGTGTTTCGTTTTCACCTTTGTATTTCCAAGCGGCAACGTAAGAGTACTCCTTATCGTTACGCAGTGCTTCTCCTTCGGGAGTTTGATGCTCCTCGCGGAAGTGACCTCCACAAGATTCTTCACGGCTCAAGGCATCGTGACACATCAGCTCTCCTAACTCAATAAAATCGGCAACACGTCCTGCTTTTTCTAATTCCTGATTTAAACTGGTTTGAACTCCAGGAACTTTTACTTCTTTCCAAAATTCTTCGCGGATGGCTTTAATTTCAGCAAGTGCCTCTTCAAGACCCTCTTTGCTTCTAGACATTCCACATTTTTCCCACATCACCTTACCTAATCGTTTGTGAAAATAATCTACAGTTTTAGATCCATTATTGTTCATAAAGAAATCCAAACGCTCTTTCACATTTTTCTCCGATTGCTCAAAGGATGCGTGGTCTGTAGAAATTTCTCCAGTACTGATGTCGTCTGCTAGATAATTAGAAATGGTGTAAGGCAATACGAAGTAACCATCGGCTAAACCTTGCATTAAAGCAGAGGCACCCAATCGGTTTGCACCGTGGTCAGAGAAGTTAGCCTCTCCGGCCGAAAACAAACCAGGTACGGTTGTTTGTAAGTTATAATCTACCCATACGCCACCCATTGTGTAGTGTATTGCTGGGTATATTTTCATGGGCATTACGTAAGGGTTCTCAGCAGTAATCTTCTCGTACATTTGAAATAAATTTCCGTAACGAGCTTCAACAGCTTCTTTTCCTAAACGGTTTATAGCCGCAGAAAAATCTAAGAATACGGCTTGTCCAGCTTTGTTTACTCCGTAACCTGCATCACATCTTTCCTTGGATGCGCGCGAGGCAACATCGCGAGGTACTAAGTTCCCGAAGGCTGGATATCTTCTTTCTAGGTAATAATCTCTATCGTCTTCAGCTATATCTAAAGCTGTTTTTTCTCCGTTTGCAATTGCTTTTGCGTCTTCTTTTTTCTTGGGAACCCAAATACGTCCGTCGTTGCGAAGCGACTCCGACATCAAAGTCAGTTTCGATTGATGATCTCCAGTAACAGGAATACATGTTGGATGAATTTGAACGAAACAAGAATTGGCAAAATGCGCACCACTTTTGTAAGATTTCCATGCTGCGGTTACGTTAGAACCCATAGCATTGGTAGAAAGGAAATATACATTTCCGTAACCTCCAGAAGCAATAACTACTGCGTGTGCTGCATGTCTTTCTACAGCTCCTGTAATTAAATTACGTGCAATAATACCACGGGCTTTACCGTCAATTTTCACAACTTCCATCATTTCATGGCGGTTGTACATCGTAACCGTTCCTTTATGAATCTGACGACTTAATGCTTGATATGCACCAATTAATAATTGCTGTCCGGTTTGTCCTTTTGCATAAAAAGTACGTTGTACCTGTACTCCACCAAAAGAGCGGTTGTCTAAAAGTCCACCATACTCTCTAGCAAAAGGAACTCCTTGTGCCACACATTGATCGATGATATTAGTAGAAACCTCTGCCAATCGATACACGTTTGCTTCGCGCGAACGGTAATCTCCACCTTTTATAGTATCGTAAAACAATCGGTAAGTACTGTCGCCGTCGTTTTGGTAATTTTTTGCAGCGTTAATTCCACCCTGCGCTGCAATAGAGTGCGCACGACGAGGGGAATCTTGAAAACAAAATGATTTTACATTGAAACCCATTTCGCCAAGAGAAGCAGCGGCAGCTCCACCAGCTAAACCTGTACCAACAACAATAACGTCTATGTTTCTTCTGTTAGAAGGGTTTACAAGCTTAGCATCTGCTTTAAACTTTGTCCATTTATCTGCTAAAGGACCCTCTGGAATATTATCGAATAATTCTTGCATATCCTTATAGTTGAGTAATGTAGAAATAAATTGGGAACGAAATGAATCCTAAAGTCATTGCTACAGCAAATGCAGTACCCATCTTTTTAATAGTAGGTGTGTATTTTTTATGACGCAATCCTACCGATTGAAATGCAGACTGGAAACCGTGGTTAAGATGTGTTCCTAAAAGCAGCATTGCAGCAACGTAAATTGCAGAGTACCACCATTGACTAAAAGCCGAAACAACCATAGTAAACATGTCTTTTATTTCAACTCCGGAGCTATCAAAAGCAATAGCTACATCTCCAAATTTATAACCGTACCAAAACGATTGTAAGTGCAGAATTAAGAACGCTAAAATTATAGACCCCGTAAGCCCCATGTTTCTAGAATACCAAGAACTTTGCTTTTTATCCATCGCATACTTTACTGGCTGAGCAGCTTTGTTTGCTTTTGTTAGCATAACCGCATCAACAATATGCGTTAAGAACCCAAGTACCAGTACAATTTCCATTACACGGATGATTGGGTTTGAAGACATAAAACGAGTGTACTCGTTAAATTGAACAGGATCTGTGAACAAGGCCACGTTTCCAATAAGGTGTATCAAAAGAAAACTGCAAAGGAACAAGCCTGTAAGAGCCATTAAATATTTCCTTCCCAGTGACGATGAAAACAATCCAGCGCTATTGCTCATGATGATTTTCTTTTATCTAGGGTTTTTAAATCGTTTTTAATAATATGCAAATTTAACATACCTATATGCAGCAAACAAACCAAGCAGCAATTAATATCCATTCTTAATAATAGAATTAAAAATTCGACACTCTTTTTTCACTTCCTAGTTTGACGATTGATTTTAAAACACGAAATTTGAAGCGATGGATACAACTCAGAACTATTGCGCGAGCCTTACGGCATACCAAAGATATAAAAGTCACGAAGTAAAAATTGGTTCTATTGGAATTGGTGGAAACAACCCCATACGATTACAATCGATGACAACCACCAATACCATGGACACAGAAGCTACCGTTGCACAATCTATTCGTATGATTGAGGCAGGCTGCGAATTGGTTCGTATTACCGCTCCCAGTAAAAGAGAAGCCGAAAACTTACAAAACATAAAAGATGAATTGGTAAAAAGAGGCTACAATACCCCTTTGGTTGCCGACATTCATTTTACACCAGCAGCAGCAGAAGTTGCTGCGAGAATTGTAGAAAAGGTTCGTGTAAACCCAGGCAATTACGCCGACAGAAAGAAATTTGAGGAACTCGAATATACAGAAGAGAGTTACCAAGCTCAACTCGAAAGAATAGCAAAACGCTTTACACCCTTAGTAAACATTTGTAAAGAAGAAGGAACCGCCATGCGCATCGGAACTAATCATGGATCGCTCTCAGATCGAATTTTAAGCCGTTACGGCGACACACCAATGGGAATGGTAGAGTCGGCATTAGAATTTTTACGTATTTGCAAGCACTTAAATTACGATCAGGTTGTTATTTCTATGAAAGCCAGCAACCCACAAGTAATGGTGCAAGCTTACCGTTTGCTGGTAAATAAAATGCAAAAGGAAGGAATGACTTACCCACTTCACTTAGGAGTAACAGAGGCTGGAGAAGGTGAGGATGGCAGAATAAAATCGGCCGTTGGAATTGGCGCTTTACTCGAAGATGGTATTGGAGATACCGTACGCGTTTCGTTAACGGAAGAACCAGAATTTGAGATTCCAGTAGCAAAACAACTGGTAGATAGATACCTAAACAGACTCCCGCACGACAAGATTGAAGAAATTTCTAAAAACCCGATTGAGCCTTTTGAATACCATAGAAGAAACACGCAGAGCGTAGAAAATATTGGCGCTAAAAACGTTCCTGTTGTGCTAGCAGATTTTTGTCTGAAAAAGAAAATAACACCCGCAAACCTGTTTGCATTAGGCTATAATTATTCGGTTCCCTTAGACAAATGGACCATTTCGGATATGGCTTGCGACTATATTTTTACAGGAGATACAACCATTGATTTTGAAATTCCTGGTACATTAGGAATTGTATACAATCATAAAACATGGCTGCATAACAAAGGCGAACGTCGTTTTCCTTTTTTTGATGCTAAAACCTATTTAAGTGATGCAGAATGCTCTACTAAGCTAAACATCGTTTACGTTTGCTTAAGTGATGTGACTGAAGCCTTGCTCTTAAAACTAAAACAAGACGCTACAGCGGTTTTAATGATGGACACTTACAACAAGCATGGAATGGCTGAACAGCGCCGCTTGTTTATTAAACTGATGAATGCCAAGTGTAAAACTCCAGTTATTATTGGTAGAGCCTACGGAGATTTAACAGAAGAGCAATTACAACTCCAAGCCTCTACAGATATTGGTGTTTTGTTATTAGACGGCTTGGGCGATGGAATATTTATAGCCGCAGAAAATTGCGGTGGCGACAAAATGGTTACACAAACTGCCTTTGGTATTCTTCAAGCTACCCGAACCAGAATCTCAAAAACAGAATACATCTCGTGTCCAAGTTGTGGAAGAACGCTCTTCGATCTTCAAGAAACAACTGCTAAGATTAGAACAAAAACCAGTCATCTTAAAGGATTAAAAATTGGAATTATGGGCTGTATTGTTAACGGACCAGGAGAAATGGCCGATGCTGATTATGGTTATGTTGGTACAGGCGAAGGCAAAATTACCCTTTACAAAGAACAGGATGTAGTGCAAAGAAATATCCCTGCTGAAGATGCTGTAAATGCTCTTATAGACCTAATTAAAGAAAATGGAGATTGGATTGAGCCCGCTCTTTTAAATTAAATCCTATATGCTTGGTAAGAGTCCTGTAAATTAATCAAAAGGTAAAGATATTTGTATGGAAAAAATACGCTGCAACTGGGCTACTAAAGATGCGCTTTACATTACTTACCACGACACTGAATGGGGTGTTCCGCTTCACCAAGATCAAAAATTATTTGAATTTCTTATTCTAGAAACCTTTCAGGCCGGATTGAGTTGGATTACCATACTTCGTAAAAGATCAAATTTTCGCAAAGCCTTTGATGATTTTGATTATGAGAAGGTAGCTCTATACGATGAAGAAAAAGTGCAAAAACTTCTTTTGAATGCCGGAATTGTGAGAAACAAGCTAAAAGTTAGGGCTGCCATAAGCAATGCAAAAGCTTTTATAAAAATTCAAGAAGAATTTGGAAGTTTTGATACTTATGTCTGGGCTTTTGTGGACCATAAACCTATGCTAAACAACAGGAAATCTATGAATGAGGTGCCTGCAACAACAGAAACCTCAAACAAACTTAGCGAAGATCTTAAAAAAAGAGGATTCAAATTTGTTGGGTCAACCGTTTTATATGCCTTCATGCAGGCAATCGGCATGGTAAACGATCATGTAGTTGATTGTTTTAGACACTCCGAATTAAACAGATTATAATAAAAAAAATTGGCCGCACTGAGCATGTAGAAAACATCTAAACTGTTTTTGAAAGCAGTAAATATCAAAGCCAAATTTTGTTTACTTTAGTCCTCATAAAAACACAACCATGAAAAAACTTACCTACCTACTTTTCTCTGCCATATTGTTCGTTTCTTGCAACCAAAAAGAAGATTTACGAGTAGACAAGCACAGTTTTTCGGAGCCTCATAATATTAGAACAACACATTTAGATTTAGCGGTAACAGTAGATTTTGAAACAGAAGTTATTTCTGGAAAAGCTACATACACACTTGAAAACTTAGTGGGTAGTAAAGAATTGATTTTAGATGCCAATGGTTTAAGAATTGATCGGGTTTTAAGTGCTGGCTTGGAATGCACGTATAGACTTGGAGAAAATGATTCTATATTAGGACAAGCTTTAATTATCGACTTAGAAAAAGAGGCTGCAGAAGTTACTATTTACTACCAATCTGCTCCAAATGCAAAAGCCTTACAATGGTTAAACTCCAAACAAACAGCAGGTAAAAAACAACCTTTCTTGTTCACTCAATCACAAGCAATTTTAGCTCGAACTTGGCTTCCTTGTCAAGACTCGCCCGGCGTTCGGTTTAGTTACAATGCTACGGTTACAGTACCAGCAGGATTAATGGCAGTGATGAGTGCGGAAAATCCTACTAAAAAAACAAGTGATGGAGTTTATCAGTTTACAATGAAACAAGCAATTCCAGCTTACTTGATGGCGCTTGGAGTAGGAAATATAGAATTTAGAAGCCTAGGAGCACACACTGGAATATATGCAGAACCGGAAATGATTGCAAAGGCTGCATACGAGTTTGCTGAAACTGAAAACATGCTTAAGATTGCCGAAAAAATGTACGGAAAATATGCCTGGGAAAGATACGACATGCTTTTACTTCCTCCAAGTTTTCCTTTTGGTGGGATGGAAAATCCCCGCTTAACTTTTGTTACACCAACCATATTAGCTGGAGATAGATCTTTAACCGCCTTAATAGCACATGAGCTTGCACATTCTTGGTCTGGAAATTTAGTGACCAATAAAACTTGGGATGATTTCTGGTTAAACGAAGGTTTTACGGTGTATTTTGAACGTAGAATTATGGAGCAGATGGAAGATAAAGATTATGCTGACATGCTGGCACTTTTAGGTAAGCAAGACCTCGAACATACCGTAAATACTCTTGGACATTCGCACAAGGATACACACTTAAAACTAGATTTACTGCAAAGAGATCCGGACGACGGAATGACAGATATTGCTTATGAAAAAGGCTTTTTCTTACTGCGATTGATTGAGGAAACAGTGGGCAGAAAACAATTTGATGTTTTTTTGAATACATACTTTACAGAAAATGCATTTAAAGTTATGGATACAGAAGAGTTTGTTTTGTATTTAAACAACAATTTGCTTAACAATGATATGGAAGCTAAGCGCAAAATCCGTTTAGATGAGTGGATTTATGGTACGGGAATTCCCGACAACTGTCCAAACGTAAAGTCATCTAAATTTAAAGCGGTAGATCAAGGAATTAATTCCTTCGAAAAAGGCTATCCTTTGGCTAATATTAATTCAGAAAAATGGTCGTCTCATGAGTGGTTGCATTTTTTAAGACAGTTGCCAAAAGACCTTTCTTTAAATAAGCTAAAAAAACTTGACCTCGCATTTGGTTTCACAAAAAGCGGGAACTCTGAAATACTAAATGCTTGGTTTCAGCTTGTAATTCCTACAAACTATAAGGCAGCAGACCAAGCTTTAGAGAAATTTTTAATGACCGTAGGAAGACGTAAGTTTTTACAACCGCTTTACGAGGCGCTCTATCTTAAAAATCCGGCGAAAGCTAAAAACATTTACCAAAATGCTCGAGAAAATTACCATTCTGTTACAACTCAAACCTTAGATGCGATACTACTTTAGTCGTATTTTGAGATTTTGATTAAAATTGTTTTGAGCCGAATTTACCTGCAATTATCCATAATAATTCATTTCGTCTATGTATTCCCAAACATTTGCAGGCAGCATGGGTCTTACATCTTTCTTGTCTTTAATCGCATTTCGTATAAAACTAGAGGAAATCTGTATAATGGGAGCACCCACTAGGTTTACGCTCTTGTGCTGATCTAAAGAACCCGGCGGGGTGGCCAAGCGCGGATAAACATACAATTGATGATTGTTGAGAATGTATTCGTGGTTTTTCCACTTATGGAGCGTGCTCAGATTGTCGCCTCCCATAATGAGAGAAAAATCTTTATTTGGGTACTTTTCGCTTAACACTGCTAAGGTGTTTACGGTATACGAAGGCTGACTTAGTCCAAATTCAATGTCCGTTACACGTAAATTATCAAAATTTTTAACCGATCTGTGCACCATCTCCAAACGCGCGTAATCGTCTAGTAAATTGTTCTTGTTTTTAAAAGGGTTGTGCGGGCTCACAACAAACCAAACTTCATCCAGATTGGTGTAGTTGGCCATGTGGTTTGCAATAATAAGATGCCCAATATGAATGGGATTGAAGGTGCCAAAATACAAGCCTATTTTCTTCTTACTAGCCATTTAAAAAGTCCGTTACCATTTGAAAAGCTTGCGATTGGGCAGTTTTCAAATCCTTGTTAATAATAACCATATCAAAGTCCTTGGCAAAAGACATTTCTTCTTCTGCTTTGTTTAAACGCATTTGTAGGTTTTCTTTGTCTTCTGTATTTCTGGCAATGAGTCTTTGCTTTAAAACCTCTACCGAGGGTGCTTTTATAAAAACGGAAAGTGCTTGCGTACCAAATTGTTTTTTCAGGTTTAAACCTCCAACAACATCAATATCAAAAATTACTTGTTTTCCTTTTGCCCATATTCGGTTTACCTCAGAACGAAGTGTTCCGTAAAAACGACCTTTGTAAACCTCTTCCCATTCCAAAAACTCGTTGGCTGCAATCTTAAACTTAAATTCTTCTGGGCTTAAAAAATAATAATGTTCGCCGTGCTTTTCGCTTCCTCTAGGTGCTCTGCTGCATGCCGAAACAGAAAATTCTACCGGTACACCTTGTGCCAATAAATAGTTTACAATAGTAGATTTACCTGCACCCGATGGAGCAGAAAATATAATGAGTTTACCCGAGTTCATATTAAAGAACGTTGAGTGTTTGTTCTTTAATTTTTTCTAAAGCATCTTTCATTTGTACTACTAACTTTTGAATTTCGGTGTGGTTTGCCTTAGAGCCCATCGTATTTATTTCTCTGCCTAATTCTTGAGAGATGAAACCTAATTTTTTTCCATTAGATTCTTCAGAGTTCATGGTTTCAATAAAATAAGAACAGTGGTTTTTTAAACGCACTTTTTCTTCTGAAACATCCAACTTTTCAATAAAGTAAATCATTTCTTGTTCCAAACGATCTTTATCAAAATCAACCGATTGTAATACATCAGATAGCTTGGTAGATATGCGTTCTTTGATGGTATTTAAGCGCTCTTGTTCGTACCTTGGAACCTGGTCGTGTAGCCTGTCAATTGTGTGTATTTGTTCTTTTATATCTTTTTCGAGCGAAATGCCTTCTGTTTTTCTGTAGTCAATAAGTGCCTCTACAGCTTGCTTAACTACATTCATAACAGCAATCCATTCGTCTTTGTTAAAGTCTTCACGTTCCACCTTCATAGCATCTGGCAATCGCATGGCCATAGACAATAAGGCTCCTGCTTCAATTTTCTCTTCGCCAACTCCTTGCAAAGCATCCATATAAGTATTTACCAACTCTTGGTTTATTTTATGCTGAGTGTCTGTACTTATATTTTCTACAAAAATGGACAATTCAATCTTACCTCTTCTTAAAGTATTGGAAAGATAGGAGCGCACATCCAACTCCTTTTCTTTATAAAAGGAAGGAATACGAGTGCTTATATCTACCTGCTTAGAGTTTAAGCTCTTTGCTTCTACGGTAATTTTCTTTTTTGGTAGTACTAAAGTAGCTCTCCCAAAACCTGTCATTGATTGAATCATAATAAAAATTTGCTACAAAAATAAGGAATTTTGTTGGGGAATGGATGTGAAGCTAAACCTATAAATAGCTATATTTAACATATTAAAATAATAATGTATGTCTATAAAATATATTTATTGGTTCGCTCCGTACAATTTAAAATGTCCAAGCACAAAATACAGAGGTAAATATCCTGTTGATTATTTAATAGATACTATAGGTATTAGGTGTAAGTTCTTTTACCCAGAGAAGTCGTTTAAGGCGATGCTTAAATTTTGCTTTATGGTGGCATCTATTCTTTTTTTTCGTAAAAAAAATTCCTTGTTGGTAATTCAAAAAGTATGCACCAACAATAGATATGCTAAAACCTTACGGTTATTAATTAAACTAAAACCAACTAAGGGTTTATACGATTTAGATGATGCCGAATATATTAGATATGAGAAGAGTACACTAGAGTTTTTTTTAAAAAACTGTGAGAGTGTGAGTGTTGGAAGCTCTGCTTTATACGATTATGTAAAGCCATTGAACAGTTCTGTTTTTCATCAAACATCTCCAGTCGTTTTGCATTATAAACAAAAGATAAAAAGAAATAAAATATTACATATTGGCTGGGTTGGAGATTTGGGAAATGGCAATACATTATCAATACCTTTTTCTCATAAAACAAATATGTTTAAATTATTTTTTCCGGAACTAAGAAAAATTGATTTTCCAGTAAAACTGACTCTCGTAGGCGTAAAAAATAAGCATGATATACCACTGATAAAGAACTATTTTAAAAACAAGCCACATATTAAAATAGAGATTCCTACAAATCTAGATTGGGAAAATGATGCATGGATTTATTCCATGATAAGGGATTTTGACATAGGTATTGCACCAATGACTAATCATTTATTTAATAGATCTAAGTCTGCCTTCAAAGCGAAACAATATTTATCAACGGGGGTTCCAACTATAGCTTGCGATGTTGGAGACACAAACATGTATTTAAAACACGGGTTAAACGGATTTTTAGTAACTGAACATTTTAGTTATGCCGATGCCATAAAAAAAATATCAGGTATGAGCGATGAGGATTATTTTAATTTAAGTACAAATTCACTAAATTCTAGGATCAATTATTCAATGGAAAACTACTGCCTGAACCTATTGAACCATTTTAAGACTTAATTTGTTTGGGTTTTCTCCCAACCAAATAAACCCCAATAAAAATGATGCTTGCTGCAATAACTTTAACAATATCTAACTTGTCTGAACCTACAAAAAGTGCTATTACTGTAGCTAAAACAGGCTGTAAGTAAATGTAAAAACCTACTGTAGAAGCTCTTAAATTAGATAGTGCATATACATTAAACATATAAGCCAAAACAGACGTTCCGAATACTATGAATGCAATTTCGGCCCAAACTTTAGAGGAAATTGAGCTCCATTCTACCGCCTGAAAGTCTGTAAAACCAAAGGGAAGAACTACAAAAAATCCAATGGTAAATATCCATTTCATTATGGTAAGAAAATGGTATTTCTTCATTAAAGGCTTTACCATTGTTAGGTACACTGCATAAAAACAAGCATTGAGAAAAACCAAGAAATTACCTAAAGCTAAATGAGGGTTTCCGACTTCAAAATCGCGGCCATATACAGCCAAAACTATAGCACCTATGGCGCCCAAAACAACCCCAAATATTCGTAAAGGAAGCACTTTTTCGGAGTGAAAAAGCAAGGCAAGTATAAAGACGATTATAGGAGTAGATGTCATCGTAACAGAGGCATGAATGGGTGTTGTAAAATTTAAACCCTTAAAAAACAACATCATGTTTAGGGCTACCCCAAAAAGTGCGCAAAGCGCAATGACTCCATAATCTTCGCGTCGTACTTTTTCGCGAATCCAAATTCTATGAATTACCTGAAATACAATCATGGCTCCCGAAACACGAACTAAAATAAAGCCTAAAGGTTGTATGGTAGATGGCATTACATCTTTAGCAAATGTAAAAGTTATGGCGTAAATAAGATTGGCTAAAAATAAGGCCAAATGCGATTTTACAATATTATTCATCAGATAAATAGGCTTTTAATGATGCAATATTTTTTTTTGAATTTCCAATAAAAATAGTTTCATCTACTAAAAATACGGGTCTTTTTAAAAAGGTGTATTCCTGAAGTAGTAAACGTTTATAATCTTCCTCCTTGAGGTTTACATCTTTTAAACCCATACTTTTATACTTAAGTGCTCTTTTGCTAAATAACGCTTCGTACGATGCTGATAAAGCATACATTTCATCTAATTGTGATGATGTAACTGCTGAGTGCTTAATGTCTTGTAAAACAAAATTGTTGTGCTGTAGCTCCTTTAATATAAGAAGGCAAGTACTGCAGCTTGAAAGATAATAGGCTTTTTTCATAAGTTTTAAATCTATTGCAAAAATACACAATAGCCAAGTGCAAACAAATTTCTACATTTGTAAGAATAAATAAAAAGATATTATGTCAGATCAACGCTTTGCAGTTATCGGTCTAGGTCAATTTGGATCTGCTATCGCTAAGAATTTATCTCTTAGAGGAGCCGAGGTTCTTGCTATAGACAACTCCTTAGAAAAGGTGGAGAGTATGAAAGATGAAGTTTCTTATGCTGTTGCCTTAGATGCAACAGATAAAAAAGCACTTATTTCGCAGAACATACAAGATATGGACGCAGTGGTGGTTGCCATTGGAGAGAATTTTCAAGGTCTTTTACTGTGCACTTTTCTCTTAATAGAACTAAAAGTGAAGCGTATTATTACCCGTGCAATGGGGAACGATCAAAGAAGAATATTGGAAAAAATGGGTGTCACAGAAATTTTGTCACCAGAAGATGAAGTTGGTGGAAATGTAGCAGAAATGCTCATAAACCCGGATGTTGTGATGTGTATTCAACTTCCAGATGATTACGAAATAGTGGAAGTAAAAGCACCAACTCAAGTTTTTGGTAGAAGTTTAAATGACATTGGTTTGCGTGAAAAGTACGATTTAAATTTGGTAACTATTCTACGAAAAAACAACCAAACCGATAAGGATTATCATATAATCGGAGTTCCTACTCCAGAAACTATTGTAGAAAAATCGGATATAATTGCCCTTTTTGGTCTCACCAAAAACATTGAACGGTTTTTAGATATTAATAAATAAAACATAGGTATGAGGGCATTTATAATTACTGGAACAAGTAGTGGAATTGGTAAAGAATTAACCGAAATGCTTTTACAAGATGAAAACAATACCGTGCTTGGAATTTCCAGAACTCAAAAAATTAAGCATACCAATTACAAGCATATTTCCTTAGATCTAAATGATGTAGCAGATATTGAAGCAATTGAATTTCCTGAGTGGAAAAATGCAGCGCAAATTTCTTTAGTGCATAATGCAGGTTGGGTAGGTCCAATTCAAAAAATTGGGAATCAAGTAATGGGATCTATAGCTGCAGCTTATTTAATCAATTTGGTTGCTCCGGCACTATTATCTAATTACTTTATTGCCCGATTTAAGAACTCCTCTGCACAAAAAACAATTTTAACTGTTGGCTCTGGAGCGGCAAATTATCCTATTGAAGGTTGGAATACGTATTGTTCTTCTAAAGCGGGTTTATCGATGTTGAGCAAGTGTATTAGCGAAGAGAATAAAGACATTATATCTTTATGTATTGCACCAGGAAAAGTAGATACTCCTATGCAAAATGACATTCGGTTTGCAGATGAAAAAGAATTTCCTCGTTTAAAAGAATTTCAGGATTATCATAAAAATGGAGAACTAAAGAGCAGTTTTGAGGTAGCACAAAAATACTGTAAAGTGCTCGAAAATCCTTTAAATTACAAAAACACAACTAGTCTTTCTGAAGTGTAATTAGTTCAGGAAACGGTATGCTGTCGAGTTTTGCAGAAAGGCTGTCTCTCAGCAATTCAAAACTTGCCCTGGAATTAGCACTTACAGGATCTGAAGGTGGCAATTTGCTTTTAAACGGGTCAACTTGGTTTCCGTTTTTCCAAAAACGATCACATACATGTGGGCCAGTTGCCAAACCTGTACTTCCAACATAACCAATTGTTTGACCCTGCTTTACATGAGTACCGACACGAATTCCTTTGGCAATTTTAGACATGTGTAAGTATTGTGTTGTGTAAGTTCCGTTGTGACGTACTTTCACATAATTTCCGTTGTATTTTTTATACGTGGCTGCTTCAATTACCCCATCAGCTGTGGACCATATCGGAGTTCCACGCGGTGCAGCATAATCCGTTCCTTTATGAGATTTCCATCTTTTTTGTACCGGATGAAATCTATTTTTTGAATACCTGGACGAGATTCTACTATTTTTAACAGGTGTTTTTAAAAAAAATTTTCTCAAATTAGCCCCATCTTGATCGAAGTAATCGTCGAAACCAATATCGTTAAAAGGATACGCATAAAAATCCTGTCCTAAATGGTTGAAATATGCAGCTTTTACATCTCCTACCCCTACAAATTCACCTTCTAAATACTTTGCTTCATACAGCACTTTGAAACGATCGCCAGGCTGAACATGTCTAAAGTCAAGGGTCCAACAATATATCTCATCTGATATGATTTCACACAATCGATCGGAAAGACCACTTGCAGCACCCGTTAAAAAAAAACTGGAGCCTTTTTCTATTACACCAGCGTCTTCTATTAATTTTACTTCAATGGGTTTTTGAGCCTTGTAAACTTTAAGCGTATCTCTAAAATCGTAAACTATGTAGTTTATCTTATCTTCTTCGTAAATAAACATTTGTGCAACGGCATTTGATGCCGTGTCCTCAGTACAGAATAAAGCATAAGTTTGCCCAGCTTTCAAGTATCGAACATCAAATTCTGTTTTTCGGGTTTCTCTAGCAATTTCATCTATTTGCCCATACGATACCCCGTAACTACTTAATATTTTCCCTAAAGACTCCCCAGTTCTTATTTCATTTTTAACTAAATAAAATGAATCAGCTACAAAACCGTATTCTATTATAGGTTCGGGCACAGAAATAATAGGTATTTCTTTTATATCCTCTTTTTTTTGAGAAGAAGAACAACTAGCAGTGAGCAGAATTAATACCAGTAAAAGTGGTTTACAAAACTTCATAAATAAAAATCAAACGGTATACAATTTGAGTTTCGAATTTAGGAATTTATTACTTGTGTAAAAGTGAGATCTAATAATTCTATTAACAAAAATAAAAGGGCTTCATTTCTGAAGCCCTTTTATAATTAGTATGGTTAAAAATTATCGAACCATTTTTTCAACAGTACCGTCGTTGTATACCTTGAAAAGAATTTCACCTTTAAATGATTCCTCATTTGAAGTTACTTCTTGACCAAGTACATTAATAACTTTTACTAATACACGCTCTGTAGCGGTAACATCAGTAAGTACGTTTGTTGTTATAGAAGAGGCTACGTTTATTGCATTTACTTCGTATGCAGATGAATGTAAATCGTCAGCAGAAGTTGGACTCTAAATTAGTAAATTTAAGTCACACTTTCTCAAAGGAAGGTTAACCTTCCTTTGAGAAACAAAACAACGAATTATGGTACGTAAAAAGAGTTCAGAATCAA
>Ga0233426_10002153_pt1 | contig 16886 bp, 15 predicted proteins | sample SI_118_April2016_6_FD_179875 | JGI IMG/M metagenome (GOLD analysis project Ga0233426, IMG submission 179875) | Seawater microbial communities from Saanich Inlet, British Columbia, Canada - SI_118_April2016_10_MG | ecosystem: Environmental > Aquatic > Marine > Inlet | place: Canada: British...
AGACGTCGATGAAATGCAGGGCATGATAGACGCATTCCTTGAGTTTTCAAAAGGTGGGCAGGCGATGGAACCTGAAGCTGTTGTCGTCCAAACATGGATTGAACAGGTTGTTGCAGACTGCGCACGCGCGGGGCGCGACGTGTCTTTGATGCATAGTGAGGGCGAAGGCACTGTGATGCTGCGTCTTGGTGGGGTGCGCCGTGCGCTGGACAATTTAATTGGAAATGCAGTGCGTTATGGCTCAAGGGCTGAAGTTTCGATGGTGTTGACAGACAAGTTCTTGCGCCTGCGTGTGGAAGACGATGGCCCCGGTATTCCCGAAAATCGCCGCGCTGAGGCGCAGCGTCCGTTCACGCGGCTTGATCCGTCGCGCAATCAGGACAAGGGTGGCAGTGTTGGTCTAGGGCTAGCGATTGCAACCGATATCGCACGTGCCCATGGTGGTGTGTTGCGATTGGGTGAAAGCGAGCGTTTGGGTGGCTTGCGTGCGGACATTGTGATTGCGCGTTGATTGTTAAACGACTGGCTTGAACAAAATTACAAAAAATTTTGACCAATGCGCCAGCTTGTCGACCGCTTATAATGAGCCCTTTTAGTGCCGAATTTAGGGGCGTTCAGCCTATGAATTTCCAATATTATTATTCATCTAAACATTTGTAATATCAAGAAAGATGGCGAGATATGGTAGGCCCGGTAGGACTTGAACCTACGACAAAAGCGTTATGAGCGCTCTGCTCTAACCAACTGAGCTACAGGCCCGCCATAGGCTTTGGTTAATCGGGGTATGAACGAAGGTCAAGCCTTAGCGTTGCACAAATCGCTACAATGTCGTAACTCGCGCCCATAGTCTTTTTCAACGCTGGAGCCACGCCCATGAGCACTCAAAAAAACGGGATCACCTATGCAGATGCAGGTGTCGATATTGATGCGGGTAATGAACTGGTTGATCGCATCAAACCCGCTGCAAAACGCACGAAACGCCCTGGTGTGATGTCGGGGCTGGGTGGCTTTGGCGCGATGTTTGATCTCAAGGGGGCAGGGTATAAAGACCCGATCCTAGTTGCTGCTACCGACGGTGTTGGCACCAAGCTGCGCATCGCGATTGATACGGGGAACGTGGACGGCGTTGGTATCGATCTGGTCGCCATGTGCGTCAACGATCTGGTCTGCCAAGGCGCAGAACCATTGTTTTTTCTAGATTATTTCGCGACTGGCAAGCTAGAGCTTGACCAAGCGACCCGCATTATCGAAGGTATTGCCAAGGGATGCGAGCTATCTGGTTGTGCATTGATTGGTGGCGAAACTGCTGAAATGCCAGGGATGTATCCTGCGGGCGATTTTGATCTTGCTGGTTTCTCTGTCGGTGCGATGGAACGTGGCGCCGAGCTGCCCAAGGACGTGGCTGAGGGTAATATGCTCTTGGGCCTAACCTCCTCTGGTGTGCACTCTAACGGTTACTCATTGGTTCGTAAATTGGTCGAGCATTCCGGCTTAGCATGGGGCGATGATTGCCCATGGGCTGAGGGAACGTTGGGCGAGGCCTTGTTGGCCCCAACAACCTTGTACGTCAAAGGCGCGGTTGCTGCGATGAATTACGTGAATGCACTGGCCCATATCACCGGTGGTGGGCTGACTGAAAACCTCCCACGTGTCCTGGCAGAGGGCATGGGCGCCGACATCAACTTGGATGCTTGGGAACTGCCTGCAGTGTTCAAATGGTTGGCTGCACAGGGTGGCATGAAAGAAGCTGAATTGCTCAAAACCTTTAACTGCGGCATTGGCATGATTGCTGTTGTTCCTGCAGATAAGGTTGAAATGGCACGTGCTGCATTCACGGATGCAGGACACGGTGTTGTTGAAATGGGCCATGTTAATAAGGGCGAAGGCGTCTCTTATAAGGGCTCGCTTCTGTGACAAAACGGGTTGCTATATTTGTCTCCGGAGGGGGATCAAATATGAAGGCATTGGTGCAGGATATGCAGGGGGATCACCCTGCGCGTCCATGTGTCATTGTCTCAAACAACCACGATGCTGGCGGCATTGCATGGGCCAACGAGCAGGGGATCGCGACCGAGGTTGTGGATCACCGTCCTTTTGGCAAAGACCGTGCCGCTTTTGAAGCGGAGCTATCCAAATCGTTAGACCGATATTCCCCTGACATAATCTGTTTGGCAGGTTTTATGCGGGTTCTGACGGCAGGTTTTGTGACACCGTGGCATGGCAAGATGCTGAACATCCATCCATCGCTTTTGCCAAAATATAAGGGGCTGCACACCCATGCGCGCACTTTGGAAACGGGTGACAAAACCCATGGCTGTACGGTCCATGAAGTGACGCCGCTGCTGGATGATGGGCCCATTTGGGGGCAGGCCAAAATTGACGTTTTGGACGGTGATACCCCTGATACTTTGGCGGCTCGAATATTGATCCAAGAACACAAATTATATCCTGCTGTATTACGTCGGTACTGCGTGGGTATGACGTCAGTGCTGTACCTGTAGATTGCGATGCTGGTATTCGTTTGTGCGATGGTGTACCCACGGCTCACATATTAACTTGGTGGACGACAGATAGCGCATGATCACGATTACAACGACCGAGGCTTTGGCCGAATATTGCACCCAAGCCCGTCAACATGACTATGTCACGATCGACACAGAGTTCCTGCGCGAACGCACCTACTATTCCAAACTTTGTCTAATCCAACTTGCGATGCCCGGCACCGATGCCAACAACGCGGTTTTGGTTGATCCATTGGTTGAAGGCCTATCACTTGAGCCGCTCTATGAACTTTTCCGCGACACCTCTGTTGTCAAAGTATTCCATGCGGCGCGCCAAGATCTCGAAATCTTCTTTGTGGATGCACAGGTGTTTCCTGAGCCGCTGTTCGATACCCAAGTGGCCGCAATGGTGTGTGGTTTTGGCGAACAGGTTGGATATGAGACGCTGGTGAAAAAAATTGCGCGTGAGCAGGTCGATAAATCATCCCGTTTCACCGATTGGTCACGCCGTCCACTGACCGATGCGCAAAAGGCTTATGCGATCGGCGACGTGACGCACCTGCGTCAGGTTTATGAGTTTCTTGCCAAGAAATTGGAAGAAAACAACCGCAGCCACTGGGTTCAAGAAGAGTTGGGCATTTTGACCAACCCTGACACCTATATTATCAAGCCGATTGATGCGTGGAAACGGGTTAAGACCCGCACATCTACCGCAAAATTTATGGCCGTTGTTCAAATGCTGGCTGCCTTTCGCGAAGAATACGCGCAAAGCCGCAATGTTCCGCGCAACCGTGTGTATAAGGATGATGCACTGGTCGAATTGGCCAGCAACAAGCCAAAAACCATGGAAGACCTGAGCCGTTCACGTCTTCTGCTACGTGAAGCACGTCGCGGCGACATTGCTGATGGTATTTTAGCGGCTGTTGTAAAGGGCGTTGGTATGCCTGCAGATCGTGCGCCAAAGCCTGTTGGTGGGCGTGAGAAACTACAAGTAAACCCAGCCTTGGCTGATTTGCTGCGTGTGCTTTTAAAAGCCAAAACTGAAAGTGCCGGTGTTGCGGCCAAGTTGATCGCTTCGGCTGCCGATTTGGACGCGATGGCGGGCGGCATGCGTAATGTTGCCGCTGTGTCTGGCTGGCGTGCAGAGGTGTTTGGCGAAGATGCCTTACGCCTTTGTGAAGGTAAGATCGCATTGGCCGCTGTGGGAAATGACGTAAAAGTTGTTCCACTCGACTGATTATTTCAGGATCGATTGATCCTACCCGTTTCAACCTTTGAAACTAATTCGTAATCAACGGCGGCGCGATGTTTGTGCGTTGTGCGCACCTTCCACACGAATGCTACGCACCCCTGCCAGCTCTTGATCCGTCAAAGCACGTGCCGCAACGACGGTGCGCGTGTGTGTTGAGCCGACGCTTTCGTTGAACACTGGGCGCACACCTTCCAAGCGATAGGTTAGAACACCGTTGATCGGTGTTCCGTCTTCTGTCGATGGAGTGAGTTGTACGAGGGATACGCCTTGAACTGTGGTCAGGCCCGTCGCGCGGATAACGGCACCACCTGGAACGCGTTCGATGACCAGATTGGTCACTTGATCGATTGGCTTTCCAAGATAGACAACCTCGCGGTCTTTGCGTTGGAACCTCCCCTCCGTTTTGATTCCTGAATCAACGGGTTGGCGTTTGATGATTGTTCTGCAGCCGAATTGGACGAGCGACCTTTGCCAATCCAGTTCACGGGATTTACGACACTGTCGTAGATTGTGCCACATGCACCAAGTGCTAATGCCGAAATCAGAACTGTCGTTGTCAAAATACGCATAAGGCTGTCCACACTGTTGTTTCCATGTTTGATGGCCTATCGCAGTGGTTTTGAAAAGAGTTCGGCGCGAAAAGGGTGTGGACCTTTTGGGAGGTGCGCACTACCTGATAGCTACACAGTAGATGAGGGTACGATGGCCAGTCCTGACTTTGAAGAGATCGTTGAAGATTTTGAATTCCTAGAAGACTGGGAAGATCGCTATCGGTTTGTGATTGATATGGGCAAAGCGATGGATCCTTTACCTGATGCGCTGAAGGCACCTGCCACCAAAGTGGACGGATGCGCCAGCCAAGTGTGGTTGCACCCAACGGTCGCTGACGGCGTATTAAACTTTGACGGCGAAAGCGATGCGATGATCGTGCGTGGCTTGGTTGCGGTGTTGCGCAAGCTATACAACGGTTTGACCTTGGAAGAAGTTTTAGCCGTGGATGCACACGGTGAAATGGCACGTCTCGGGCTTAACGATCATTTGTCAGCGCAGCGTTCTAACGGTGTGCGTGCGATGATTGAGCGTATTCGTTTGGTTGCTTCGGCCAGTTAAAGCGCCTTTAGCGTTACCTCTAGATCACCATATCCTGTGAGGCGGCGTTCAAACGCGAGCCCAAGGGTTTCAGCGGCGGCTTTCGCCTTTTCCGTTAAGGCGGGATCGTCTGTTTGGGCCTGATAGACCAGTTTTTCATAGTTCCCAAAATACAAATCGCGCAGCTCGGGGTGGTGGTGTAAGCCCATTGGCTTAATGATGAAGGCTTCAAATTGGCGGACCAAAAAGTCAGTGAGGTAAAAGGCAGTGAATTCACTTTCACTTATGTCTGCAAACCGTTCATTTCCCTCAAAAAAACTGTAACAGTGCGGACCTGCCACCATCTGTACGCCCATGTCATCACAGGCGGTTTGCAGCAATCCACCGGTCCCGCAATCTGCGTAAACCACAAAAATTTCGTCGTATGATGCGCGGTTTTTGACCACCGCTTCGGTCACAGCCTCAGCGATCTTTTCGGGGTAAAGGTGCAGCTTGGCAGGTAAACAAGTCAGATCCATATGATCCCAACCATTGGCCTTTTTTAGGTTTAAGATTTCGCGCGCCAATGCACCGCAAGCAATCAAAAGGATACGGCCAGCGGCCATTTCCGTGAGTCCATTTTCTGTCAGTTGTGAATCATTGATTTTCGTCATCGTATCACCTTACGAAAAAGGCCTGCCGCGATCTACATCGCAACAGGCCCAAATCTAGAAGCTAGTTTAGTGCCTAAGCGGACAATTGGTTGTGCTTGCGGTCCATAAATTCTTTTGCGGTTTCAACAGCTACGGCTGCGTCACGGCAATAGGCATCTGCGCCAATGGCTTTGCCGAACTCTTCGTTTAGCGGTGCGCCGCCAACGAGGACAACGTAATCATCGCGAATACCTTGTTCGATCATCGTGTCGATCACGACTTTCATATACGGCATTGTGGTTGTGAGCAGCGCAGACATACCAAGAATATCAGGGCCTTCCTCTTCCATCGCATCAAGGTAGGCCTCGACTGCATTGTTGATGCCAAGGTCGACAACTTCAAAGCCGGCGCCTTCCATCATCATACCAACAAGGTTTTTTCCAATATCGTGGATGTCGCCTTTGACGGTGCCGATGACCATCTTACCGACGCGTGGCGCACCTGTTTCAGCTAACAAGGGCTTTAGGATGAACATGCCACCCTTCATTGCATTTGCGGCCAACAGAACCTCTGGTACGAACAAGATACCATCGCGGAAATCAGCGCCGACAATTGTCATGCCGCCGACAAGTGCTTTGGTCAGAACGTCATAAGGTGCCCAATCTCTCGAAAGCAGGATGTTCACACCTTCTTCGATCTCTTCTTTGAGGCCGTCGTAAAGGTCGTCAAACATCTGTTGAACCAGTTCTTCGTCGTCCAGTTCAGCTAGGATGATATCTGCGTCGTCTGACATGTAAGTGTCCTTTGCAAAAGGTAGGGGCAGGCCCTGTCGTTGATTCAGTTTTGTCAGAATGTCGCAGCGTAACTTTTCATTTTGCGACATTGGTGATGCTGTGCGCGACCTTGTGCTTGCATTTATGATTGTCTTTGACAGGAATAACTGGAAATTCAAACAATAAACTGGACCAGTGTTGTGCCGTTTTCTGTCATTATTTTCATGAAGATGGCGCAGTTTTACTCATATTGCCATTTCGATGTCGCAGTCCGCCCACCTGAGCGGGCGAACAACGGTTGTTTTTAAGCGATCTTAGTTAGTTTTTTGACGGCTGCGGCGTGTTCTGCGTGGGCCTGGTTCGTTGTCACCAGTTCCGTCTGTTGCAGACGAAAAAGCCCCCAGTTTTGCGATTATTTCATCAAGGCTGGGTGCTTGAGCCATTGTGCGTGTGTCCAAAGCTTCGCGCATTGCGCGCAGGTGGCTTGGCATCGTGCCACAACACCCTCCGATGATTTTGGCACCACAGGCGCGCGCCATCACAGCATAATCGGCCATCAGTTCTGGTGTGCCGTCGTAGTGAATGTGGCCCTCAACATATTTCGGGATACCGGCATTGCCCTTGGCGACGATTGGAACGTTGCTGCCTTGGGACGCAAAACCCAGAACTGTCCGCAACAGATCTGAAGAACCGGTGCCACAGTTTGCGCCAAAAGCGAGTGGCGTGTTTGCGATCTCATCGACCATTTTGACCATATCCGCACTGGTCATGCCCATCATGGTACGTCCTGCGGTATCAAAACTCATGGTGCCAACGAAATCGATACCGGCCAAGGCAAAGCCTTCGGCGGCCGCGCGATACTCTTCGGGGGCAGAAATGGTTTCAACCCATGCCACATCCGCGCCACCTGTCTTTAAGCCGTCTGCTGTTTCGTGGAACATCTCAACCGCAAGGGCGTGTGTAAGTTCACCAACAGGCTGCATGATTTCACCAGTAGGGCCGACCGAGCCTGCAACAATAACTTTGCGACCAGCCTGATCTGCAATGTCACGTGCAATTTCGGCCGATACGCGGCTCAGTTCATGAGCCCGTTTTTCGGCACCGTGCAAGCGCAAGCGCGAGGCATTGGCACCAAAGGAATTGGTCAGGAAAATATCGCTGCCGGCATCAACCGCGTCGCTGTATAATTTGCGGATTTTCGCAGGTTCGTCCGTATTCCACATCTCTGGCGCGTCGCCAGACATAAGACCCATGTTGAACAGGTTTGTGCCTGTGGCACCGTCGGCCAGTAAAACACTGTTTTCTTCTAGGAGTTGGATTAGAATATTTGTCATGGGTCATGTCCTGCGCATTGATCTGCACGTGCAGTGTCATGAGGCCTGTTTTAAGGCCAGTTCATAATATTCATCAAAATTATGAATTTTTCGTTGTTCTGCAGGCGTGACCTTGTTGAGATTGTGCACTTCACGGGTGATATCTGCTAGTCCAATGGCCATAAACAAAGCGGTTTGTGCAGCGGCGTAGCGTGGTTCCCATTTCGGGGTGAAGGTAGATTTGAATTGGCGCAGGCCTGCACCACCAGCCTTGGAAACCGTGCGCCGCGCAGACCAACGAAAAAAGGCTGCTTGGGTCAGGACAGGGCGGTGTTGCGGCAAGGATCAGCCGTTCGATCCCCAATTCTCTTGCTGCTGTAATTGCGCTGTGGACAAGAGTGTGCATGGTGCTGTCGGACATTTCTGATTGTGGCGCGTGACATCTAAGCGCCATTTATTGTCACCTTTCTGACAGGTGACAAAGGCACATGGGCGGCTGTGATGTTCGGCGCGTGCTATGAAGTGAGTGGATAGATATCCGATTGCAAAATGGCCCATTGTACCGCAACGCGCCAGGCCATGTGTATTTTGCCAATCCTGGTTGATCTGGTGAAGTGTCGGCCAATCCGTGATCTTATCCGTAGGGATTAAGATACTGTTTTTCGTGGCAGCCCGTAATTTGCGCCGTAATTAGCGCGGGGCTGGTGTGTTGAGCGCAAAATGCTGCGTGCGATCACGGCATCATCCGACATGTACATGATGGACCAGTGGTAGCGATGCAGCGCAGAGGCATTGGGGCTGTTACATTTATAGATGAGCGGGATTTTATCCAAACTGGCTGCTTCGTTTTTTAGAGCTGATGATGCGGCGTCCATGCTGCTGGATATTGGGTTAAACACCGCAGTTATGGTTTGACTGGTTGACCAGGTGGCGCTGAGACCGACCAAAGTGGGCAAAATACGCCCGCCGTTTTGAGCAATGATTTGAACTTCTGCTTGGTTGCTTTTGGTTAGATGTAGTGCCTCCAATGAAGGTTCGCACGCGCCAGACTTATAGGGACGGATTAGGGCATGGAGACTGCACAGGGCAGGGATTGCATAATAGACAATGCGGAAAGCTAGGATACTGCCCAACATCTTGCTGGTGGGAAGCTGGGGCAGTAATCCCAGCATCATAAATTCAAACGGCCCAACGCCGCCGGGTGTTGTTGAGAGGAGGGCGGCGCCCAGTGCCAACATGATATTGGGAGGAACGCGATGAATGAGATTTTGGGACTGCTGGGAAGTAAGACGTAGATAACACTAGCCATCGCGACCGTATCGACCAAGGTCCAGTTTAGAATAGCATAGCTGCATGAAAGGTTGGGGAACCGGAAGGTGAAACAGCCAATGGTCAGGTTTGGCCAGCGAAACATGACCGCAATGCCAATTGTCAATATCAATAAGACCAACATTGCTGAGGCAAAAGTCCAATCGGGAGAAGGCAACAGGACGCAAACAAGTGCGGTGACGACAGCCAAATACGAGAGGAATGAGACAGAAACAAAGGCGGACAGTTTGAGCGCCATGCTGAAATAAACATCGCGCAACAACCGCCACCGCACCAGTGAACAAAACAAACACTAGTTTTTAGGCGATCGCAATTGAAAAGGTCTCAGCGATGCGGGCCTGTCCCTGTGGTACCCGTGTTGCAGAGTGTTGTTGTGCTACACCATTATAACGTCCCACAATCCACAGGCTGATGAGCGTCAGCAGAGATGCCGCAGACCAAGCAGACCAGCGGATCTGTGCCAATTGCTTTAGAAATTCCAGCATCAAATTGCGTGTCAGATGCAGTGACACCAAAAATAGCAGACTTAACGAATACTCAGCGGCAAAATCGCCCTGAGCAACACCTGACCAATATTTCGTGCTTTGATTAGATAAGTCATTTCAATCTCACCCACTATAACTCTCCAAATAGGTAATTTTGGGTGCGTGACCATATGATTAACTGAATGCCGTTATTCATGGTTCACAGCTAGAAACTCAAATGTTTGTATTGATGTTTTTAGTTAAGCTGTGTCGATCCGCTGTTTAGTAATTCCGATGGGTCTTGCCAATATAAGGTCTCTTTTGCACAGCTAATGGCGCAATTTATTTTACCAATTTACCCTCTGTGACTGTCCTGGGGTTAGCTTTGCCGATTCGGTTGCTTGCGACGCTCACCTGCATGCCTTAAGAGAGCCACAACTTAGAGGGACTCGCGCCCTATCCTATACTGAAAGGACGCCCATGGCCCGGCGCAATAAAATTTACGAAGGCAAAGCAAAGATCTTATACGAAGGTCCAGAGCCTGGTACGATTGTCCAGTACTTTAAGGATGACGCTACTGCCTTTAACGCAGAGAAAAAAGACGTCATCGACGGCAAAGGTGTTCTGAACAACATGCTGTCTGAGTACTTCATGAAGGGTTTGACTCAAATTGGAGTTCCAAACCACTTTATCAAACGCCTGAACATGCGTGAGCAATTGTGCAAGTCATGCGAAATTGTGCCACTCGAGATCATCGTGCGTAACTATGCGGCGGGCACCATGTCTAAACGTCTGGGTATTGATGAGGGCACGCAATTGCCGCGTCCGATTGTTGAGTATTGCTATAAAGATGACAGCCTTGGCGATCCGTTGGTCTCTGAAGAGCACATCGCGGCTTTTGGCTGGGCTAGCCAGCAAGACATGGAAGACATCCTAAGCCTTGCGCTACGGGTAAATGACTTCATGTCTGGTGTGATGTTTGCTGTTGGTATTAAACTGGTCGACTTCAAAATCGAAGTGGGTCGCGTCTATGACGGCGACTTCCAGCGTTTGATCGTTGCAGATGAAATCAGTCCAGACAGCTGTCGTTTGTGGGACATGGAAACAGGCCGCAAGCTGGACAAAGATGTGTTCCGCCGCGATCTCGGTAGCCTTGCAGATGCTTATACCGAAGTGGCCAACCGTTTGGGCGTTATGCCTAAAACATCCACAACACCGACAAAACCAACCCTGGTCAACTGATTTGGATCGGTTTTCGAATTTGATCAAACTAAAAAGATAGAGGCGATGGCGCTATGAAAGCTCGAGTACATGTAATGTTGAAGAATGGTGTGTTGGATCCGCAAGGTGAAGCGGTGCGTCATGCTTTGGGTGCAATGGGTTTTGACGGCGTGAACGGCGTTCGTCAGGGCAAAGTCATTGAACTTGATCTTGCCAACGGCACAACAGAAGCCGCTGTGAACGAAATGTGCGAAAAGTTGCTCTCGAACACGGTTATTGAATCATACACAGTGGAGATGTCCTGATGCACGCAGCGGTCATTGTTTTTCCTGGATCTAACTGTGACCGGGACCTTGCGGTAGCTTTTGAAACGGCGGGTGCCAAAGTGTCTTTGGTTTGGCACAAAGACACCAAACTGCCGGACGGCGTTGATATTGTTGGTGTTCCGGGTGGTTTTTCTTTTGGCGACTATCTGCGTTGTGGCGCAATCGCTGCCAACTCACCGATTTGCAATGAAGTGAAAGCCCACGCAGATCGTGGTGGGTATGCCATTGGTATTTGCAACGGTTTTCAGGTTCTTGCTGAAACGGGTGTTTTACCCGGCGCTTTGTTGCGCAATGCGGGCCTCAAATACATCTGTAAGACAGTTGGATTGAATGTTGTGACGTCGCAAAGTGCCTATACCGAAGGGTATTCTGTTGGCGATGTTATCGACATTCCAATCGCACACCACGACGGCAATTACTTTGCAGACGACGAAACAATCGCGCGTTTACAAGGTGAAGATCGCGTTGCATTTACGTACACAGACAACCCAAACGGGGCCAAAGGCGACATTGCAGGCATTCTATCTGCCAACAAACGCGTCCTTGGCATGATGCCACACCCTGAGCGCGCAGCTGACGCGGGCCACGGCGGCACAGATGGACAGGCGCTGTTCCGCGCATTGTCTGGCGTTCTAACACCTGCATGACTTGAGCCGCGCCAACCTTCAGTCTAGGTTGGCGTGATGAAAAACCAGCCATATTTCAAGCATAACAAAGCGATGAGCTGGCGTGTCCGGCTTTCATTGGCGTTGTTTTTAGTACTTGCAGTGGTTACGGTCTCTGTCACCAATCGACTTTTGACTGATCGTTTTACTGAAACCACCCGAAATCGCGCTGAACTGCGTCTTGCCCTGTATTCCGGAAATTTGTTGTCCGAGTTGCGCCAAAACGCAATTGTTCCACAATTGTTGGCGCGTGACCCCACATTGATAGGTGCGCTGAATTCTGGCGATTATTCCCAGTCGACACAGCGTTTGATTTCCTTTGTTGAGGAAATTGGGGCTGCATCATTGGTTCTGCATGACAGTGATGGGCGGACAGTTGCTGCTACTGATCGGAACCGTTTGGGACAAAGTAACCGCAGCGCGGCGCACTTTGTGAATTCGTTACGCGGGCAGGGCACCATCTTTACTGCTGAGCCGCGCGAGGCGGGTGGATTCGTTTTTACCTACTCTCGCCGTGTGCAATCCGCGGGTGAGGTTCTTGGCGTCATATCTGTCGAAGTAGACTTGCAGAAGTTTGAGCGGGCTTGGGCCGGAATTTCGGATGCATTGATCGTAACAGACAGCGAGGGTGCCATCATCTTGGCGACGGAGCCGCGCTGGCGCGGACGCACCGAGGATGAGGCTTTGGCGCGTGAAGATCCGCAAAGTGCGATCGAACGAGCCATTCGTGCCACCTCTGATTGGACCGCATTGCCTTCAGACGCATATATGAAGGGCGAAGCTGTGATGCGGCTTGAAAACCGGATCGCGTTTCGGGGGTGGCGAATGGTTCTATTCACCACCTTTAACTCCGTGCGCGAGCGGGTGAATGGCGTTTTGGCTCTCGAGATTATGGGGTTTGCGATTCTGCTGGCCTTTGCCTTCTATTTTCTTAGCCGGCGTACCGCGTTTCGTATGGCATTGTTTCAGCGTGAATCGGCAGAGCTTCGCGCATTGAACTTACGTCTGCACCGGGAAATTGCCGAACGTGAGAGGGTTCAAGAGACACTTGCTGTGGCAGAACAGACGTTGGAACAATCCAGCAAACTGGCCGCTTTGGGCGAGATGTCGGCAGCGGTTAGTCATGAGTTGAACCAACCTTTAGCGGCGATGAAAACCTATCTGGCTGGTGCGCGTCTGTTGCTAAATCGCAACCGTCCTGATGAGGCGCTTTCTGCTTTTGGCCGGATCGATGGTTTGATTGAGCGGATGAGCGCTATTACGCGCCAGCTAAAGTCATACGCCCGTAAGGGTGCAGCAGAGCTAAGCCCTGTAGATATGGGCCTGGCGCTTGCTTCTTCGCTGTCAATGATGGAACCGCAGTTGCGTCAGCGTCAGGTTGAAATCACGCGCATTATCCCAGATGAACCCGTCCTTGTGATGGGTGACCAGATGCGTATCGAACAGGTCTTGGTAAACCTTCTGCGCAATGCGCTTGATGCAACCAAACTTGAACGCAATCCACAGGTCGATATCATCCTTGCTGCGGGTGACACCGCCACCCTCACGGTGCGCGACAATGGGCCGGGGATGGAGGACAAGAATCAGCTGTTTGAGCCGTTTTACACCACCAAGCTGGCGGGTGATGGCGTCGGGCTGGGTCTTGCCATTTCGTCAGGCATCGTCAACGATTTGGGCGGTCGACTGACAGCACGCAACGGCCAAGCTGGTGGTGCGGTGTTTGAAATGCAGTTGCCGATATTGATGGGCCAGCCTTTTGACAAAGGCATGAACGAAGAAAATAATACGCGCGCTGAAATATCAGCGGCAGAGTGAGGAAGCAAAGTAACATGACTCAAGCCATGAAAATCGCCATCGTTGATGACGAACAGGACATGCGCCAGTCGATCAGCCAATGGTTGGCGCTGTCTGGCTATGACACAGAAACATTCGCTAGTGCCGAAGATGCGTTGAAGGTTCTTGGGCCAGAGTATCCAGGTATCGTTATCTCAGACATCAAGATGCCGGGCATGGATGGAATGCAATTCCTTAAGAAACTTCTGGGCAACGATTCAGCGCTTCCTGTGATTATGATCACAGGTCACGGCGATGTGCCGATGGCTGTTGAGGCGATGCGCGTTGGTGCGTTTGATTTCTTGGAAAAGCCATTTAACCCTGATCGTATGAGTGAGCTGGCTAAGAAAGCTACAGAGTCACGCCGTTTGGTCATGGATAACCGTATTTTGCGTCGTGAATTGTCTGACGGTGGCCAGTTGATGAAGAAGCTTATTGGTGGATCACCTGTTATGGAGCGCTTGCGCGAAGACATCCTAGATTTGGGGCAGGCGGACGGCCATGTTTTGATCGATGGCGAAACAGGCACGGGTAAAACGCTGGTGGCGCACGCGCTGCATGCTGTTGGCAGCCGTGCAGGTAAGAAATTTGTATTGGTTAGTTGTTCTGCGTTGGAAGAGGAGGCGTTAACCAAACGCTTGTTTGGTCCAATGCAGCCAGAAGATGGTCATTTGCCTGCGATCGAAGAGGCCCGCGGCGGAACGCTGGTGCTTGAAGATATTGAAGCGCTGTCCGAAGCCACACAAGCACGCCTGTTAAGCGTGATCAATGAGCAGGGCACGCCCGCTGAAACGCGCATCGTAGGGATTTGCAATCTGCAAGAAGCAGGGCGTACCTGCGAGGACGCTTTGCGGCCGGACCTTTTCTATCGCCTTGCTGCTTTGCGGATCACTGTGCCGCCATTGCGCCAACGCGGTGAAGATATTTTGACTTTGTTCACCCGTTTGGGCGATCAGTTCGCCGATGAATATGGTTGTGACGCACCTAAGGTGTCTGCCCAAGAAGCCGCGCAGTTGCTTCAAGCCCCGTGGCCGGGCAACGTACGCCAGTTGATCAACGTGGCGGAGCGTGCGGTTCTTCAATCGCGCCGTGGTTCGGGCAGCATTGCATCCTTGTTGATGTCTGATCACGAGGAAATGCAGCCGGTCATGACGACTGAGGGCAAGCCGCTGAAAGAATATGTTGAAGCGTTTGAGCGTATGTTGATCGATAACACAATGCGCCGTCATAAGGGGTCTATTGCTTCAGTGATGGACGAGTTGTGCCTGCCAAGACGTACTTTGAACGAAAAAATGGCCAAGTATGGCCTGCAGCGCTCTGACTACCTAAGCTAGAAATTTAATACGAAAATAAGGGCTATTTTGTCGCTTTTTTTTATCACGCAAAAGCGCTTATTCCCCAATACGTTGATGATTATCTTGCCAATTAGGCAAGCCTAGGCCGATTGTCCATTGTATTTGGGTCCCAAAAGTCATTATCTAAGTGCAAGAGATATTTACCTTTGATGGGTAAGCCTCTTTTTGAGTTTCGCTGTTGTGGACATTGGCTGGCTAAAATGACCGCCACGTTCATGCAGACCGATTGAGCCCCAAAAGGGCTGAGAGAACGCTGCCATCTTGGAATACCAATTTGCGGCACTTAATGGATGCGCGGGCGGCTATTGTTGCCGCGTGTCGGAGAAGAACGCGATGACGCGCGCGATAGCATTTTGCATCACAGCAGACGGGCTTTTGGCCTGGTTTTGCCGCGCGTCCATGATCGCCCTGACAAGACACATTCCCAAAACGGCGGCCCCTCCGGGTGCGGCCGTTCTTGCGTTGTGCAAACGGATAATATGCCTAAGAAAATGCTTATCGATGCCACCCACGCGGAAGAAACCCGCGTTGTTGTGGTTGATGGAAATAAAGTTGAGGAATTTGACTTTGAAACCGAAAATAGACGCCAAATTGCTGGCAACATCTATTTAGCCAAAGTTACGCGCGTTGAGCCGTCACTTCAGGCGGCTTTTGTAGATTATGGTGGAAATCGCCATGGTTTCTTAGCTTTTAGTGAGATTCACCCTGATTATTATCAGATCCCTGTCGCGGACCGTGAGGCCCTGATGGAGGAAGAGCGTGCGTATGCTGAAGCGCAAAAAGCACGTGAAGAAGAAGATGACAAACCAAGGAAACCACGCCGTTCCCGGTCGCGTTCACGAACCCGTGCTGCTGAGATTTCTAGCGATGATGCAGTTGTCTCAACCGAAGTTGAGACAACTGAGATTGACGGCATGGAAACCATCGACTTGACGGAAGATGTTGGGTTTGAAGCAAATATAGCCGTGGTTGAGGCTGAAGCTACGACACAGGATGTGCCGGTGATTGAAGAACCGGTCCCCGAAGAGGCACCTGTTGAAGAGGCCGCGACCGAAGGAGTTGCTTCCAGTGAAGAGGCACCAACCGAAGTTGAAACTACTGAAGAGCCATCAGAAAATAGTGACACAGACGCAGACAACGGCGAAGAAACCAAAGGGGCCAAAGCATCCTCAAAAGATGACAGCATCGAATCTGTAGCAGATGAAGATGACAGCGAAGACATTCGCCCAGTGCGCAAACCGCGCGTCCGTCGTTACAAAATCCAAGAAGTTATTAAAGTACGCCAAATTCTGTTGATCCAAGTGGTCAAAGAAGAACGCGGCAACAAGGGTGCGGCACTCACAACATACCTATCCTTAGCGGGTCGCTATTGCGTCCTGATGCCAAACACGGCCCGTGGCGGCGGCATCAGCCGCAAGATCACCAACGCGCCAGACCGTAAGAAGCTAAAAGAGATTGCAAACGAGATCGAGGTGCCACAAGGCGCAGGTCTGATTGTTCGTACTGCTGGCGCCAAACGCACCAAGGCCGAGATCAAGCGTGATTATGAATACCTGCAACGCATGTGGGAACAGATCCGCGAGCTTACTTTGAAATCTATCGCACCTGTGAAAATCTATGAAGAAGGCGACCTGATTAAACGTTCTATCCGTGATTTGTATAACGGTGAGATCGACGAAGTGTTTGTGGAAGGTGAGCGCGGTTACCGCATCGCCAAAGACTTTATGAAGATGATCATGCCGTCACACGCGAAAAACGTGAAACGCTATGAAGACACTTTGCCATTGTTTGCCCGCTTCCAGGTGGAAAGCTATCTGTCTGGAATGTTTAACCCGACTGTACAGCTGAAATCCGGCGGTTACATCGTCATCGGTATCACCGAGGCTTTGGTTGCTGTGGATGTGAACTCTGGTCGTTCAACCAAAGAGGGGTCCATTGAGGATACCGCTGTGAAGACCAACCTTGAGGCTGCTGAAGAAGTTGCCCGTCAGTTGCGCTTGCGTGATCTTGCTGGTCTGATCGTCATCGACTTTATCGACATGGACGAGCGTAAGAACAACGCAGCCGTTGAAAAACGGATGAAAGACAAGCTGAAGACAGATCGCGCCCGCATTCAAGTTGGCCGTATCTCTG
>Ga0233426_10002154_pt1 | contig 16871 bp, 14 predicted proteins | sample SI_118_April2016_6_FD_179875 | JGI IMG/M metagenome (GOLD analysis project Ga0233426, IMG submission 179875) | Seawater microbial communities from Saanich Inlet, British Columbia, Canada - SI_118_April2016_10_MG | ecosystem: Environmental > Aquatic > Marine > Inlet | place: Canada: British...
GACATCGCAAAATATATCTATTAACTTATTCATCTGCCCACCTTTTTTGCTTTCAAATCGTTTTAAGTCGAAAGATCTGATCGCGAGGTGGGCAATTAGTTCAATCCTTATCCAGTTTTCAGGTTAAGTATGTTTGGTTTGATTGCTTTATCAATTGATATAACGTTATTGGTTAATTTATTCGAGTAAAAAGGATTTAACCCATTGCTTAGGGTATTGTCGTTGATCTATAAGTCGCTAAAACAGGGGTGTGATTTAACTTTTCCAGTATTAGCAGATAAATTATTATCAAGCTGATTTAAAATATTGAATATTTTATTATTAAGATAAGTTTATAAAATATGTATCTAATTATTCCTCAATTCCTCTGAATAACTAGGGTTAAAATCAAGATAACCCTCCCGAAAAATAATAGAAGTCAAAAGTAGAATTTTTTCGTATGCTTAACCGCAAGGGAGCATTCATGAAAAAAGCACGTTTAAGCTTCCTTTTGTCGCAAATTCCCCTCCATTTAACTGACTTGCTATTCCAGTCATAGTGTAATAAATGATATATTCCCCCTAGATTATACTCAAAAATTAGAGAGAATAAGTTAGTCATATGAAAATAAAAAAAACATTAATGCTAGCCGCTATGCTTTTGCCGCTTGCAATCGCGTCATCAGTAAATGCTTCAGCCATAAAACAAACTAAAGGCAGCTATGAAGATAAGTTCCGCCAATTAGATGAAACACTCCCTACACCAAACGTATATCGTAATGCTTCTGGTGAACCAGGTGAAAACTATTGGCAACAGCAAGTAGACTACAAGATTAAAGTTTCACTTGATGAAGAAAAGCGTCGCTTATCAGGTAGTGAAAAAATCACCTACAAAAATAACTCGCCATACAAACTTAAGTATTTGTGGGTACAGTTAGATCAAAATGTTTTCAAAGAAGATTCTATCGGGAGTATGACAAAAACATTTAACGGTGATTCCCCTGCTGCATTTTCAAGTGATGGTGGTAAGCCTGCAAAGCTAAGTTTAAATACTTTACGTCGTCATCAGTTTTTAGCTGATAATGACGTTGGTTATGAAATCAGTGCGATTAAAGACAGCCGTGGTAAGGCATTAAGCTTTACTGTTGTTGGTACTCAAATGCGTATTGATTTACCTAAGCCTCTAAAATCAGGCAGTGACATAGAATTTTCTATCAATTTTGCATTCAACATTGTTGAAGAAGATGCAGTTTCAGCGCGTTCTGGTTACGAAAAATTTGAAGACGGTAACGACATCTTTTTACTTGCACAGTGGTTCCCGCGTTTACACGCATTTACTGACTACGAAGGTTGGAACAATAAAGAATTTTTAGGCAGTGGTGAGTTCACATTAGAATTTGGTGACTACGAAGTAGAAATTAACGTTCCTGCTGATCATATTGTTAGTTCAACAGGTGAATTAGCTAACCCGAAAGACGTATTAACAAAAACACAGCGTAATCGTCTAAAAGAAGCAAAAACAGCTAAACGTCCAGTGTTTATTGTGACTGAGAAAGAAGCATTAGAAAACGAAAAAGAAGGTACAAACAAGCGTAAAACATGGGTATTCAAAGCTGAAAACGTACGTGATTTTGCGTGGGCTTCATCACGTACTTTTATGTGGGATGCAAAAGGTTATCAACAAGGTGGCGATACCATGGATCATGTCATGGCGATGTCGTTCTACCCTGTGGAAGGTGGCGATTTATGGAAGAAGTACTCAACTGAGTCTGTTATCCATACCATGGAAGTGTATTCTCGCTACTCATTTGATTACCCATACCCAACAGCACAATCAGTTAACGGTCCTGTTGGCGGCATGGAATATCCAATGATCACCTTCAATGGCCCGCGTACTGACTTACAAGATGACGGTTCACGTACCTATTCTCAAGCCGAAAAGCGCTTCTTAATCGGCGTAGTTATTCATGAAGTAGGTCATATTTATTTCCCTATGATAGTGAACTCTGACGAGCGCCAATGGACTTGGATGGATGAAGGCCTGAACAGTTTTTTAGACGGTGTTGCTGGTCGTGAGTGGGATCATACAATTCCTTGGGGTGTTGAACCACGCGATATTACTGGTTACATGAAGTCTCAAAACCAAGTGCCAATTATGACTCAATCAGACAGCGTATTACGTTTAGGTCCTAATGCTTATACTAAACCTGCTGCTGCACTTAACATTTTACGTGAAGTAATTTTAGGTCGTGAACTATTTGATTTCGCGTTTAAAGAATATGCAGAGCGTTGGATGTTCAAGCGCCCTACTCCTTCTGATTTCTTCCGTACAATGGAAGAAGCCTCAGGTGTGGACTTAGATTGGTTCTGGCGTGGTTGGTTCTACTCAACGGATCATGTAGATATCTCTATCGATAAAGTTTATCAAATGCGTTTAGATACTAAAAATCCTGATATCGATTTCACCCGTTTACGTGATATTGAAAATGAAAAACCTTCTTCTTTATTTGTTGAGCGTAACAAGGCTGAAGGTAAAGCCTTATGGGTAGATACTAACGAAGATGTTTCCGATTTCTACGATGATAATGACCGTTTCACGGTAACAAACAAAGAGCGTAATTCTTTCAATAAATTCTTGAAAGGCTTAAAGCCTTGGGAACGTCGCGTATTTGATCGAGCTATTGAAGAAGACAAGAACTACTATGTGTTAGAATTTTCTAACAAAGGTGGTTTAGTGATGCCAATTATTTTAGAACTAACCTACAAAGATGGTTCAAAAGAAAATCAGTATATCCCTGCTGAAATCTGGCGTCGTAACGCGAAGAACGTTCGTAAGCTCATTGTCACAAATAAAGATAAAGAGTTAGCCAGTGTTGTTGTTGATCCAGGTTGGGAAACAGCTGACGTAGATGTAGAGAATAACTACTACCCTCGTCAAATTATTCCATCACGCGTTGAAGCTTATAAGCGTAAGAAGAGCACAGCTAAAGTTAGCCGCGATATTATGAAAGATATCAAAACTGAGCTAAAAACTGATGACGACGATAAAGAAAAAAATGATAAAAAGGATAAATAATGCCTAAAGGCTTATTATTTTTTATTACTGTAATTTTGCTGATAGTAACTAGCTTTGTTTCAACAAACATAGCTTTTGCTCATCAGCAAAAGGCAGCTGAGACCACTGTGTTGTTTAACAAACATTCTGGGCAACTTGAAGTGTCACACCGATTTTACATGCATGATACTGAACATGCTGTACAAACCTTGTTTGACAAACATGCTGATATTATTGACTCAGAAAAAACACAGCAGCAATTTGCCGACTACGTTGCAAAGCAGTTTCTTGTTCGTTCTTTAAATGATAAAGCAATGCCTCTTTCAGCGGTAGGTTTTGAAGTTGAAGGTAAGTTCTTTTGGGTTTATCAAGAAACTAAAGTTACAGAAAAAATAAGTGGTGTGAAGTTGTTTAATGGCGCGTTACGTGAACTTTGGCCTACACAAATCAATATGGTTAATATTGAAGGTAAAGGTAATGTACACACCTTATATTTTAGTGACAATAGTAATTGGTTAACCGCGAAATTTAACTAGAATATGTTTACTTTACATAGATATTATTTTAAGTTTTAACTGGTAGTTAACGCAGTGACTTTTACAAAAAACAATTGGGATACTATCGTATTTCAATAGATTGTTCGCGTGATAATACTACATAACTAGTGCATTTATGTACGCCAAGTAGCTGACTTGTGATCAGTGGTTCGACTCCAGCAGTCGGCACCGTTTATTATCTTTGGAAAAAAAACCTTAACAGCAATGTTAAGGTTTTTTTTCGTCTGAAATTTACCATTTCATATTATAGTGAGTGAAACTGACCGTCACTGAGTCGAACTGTCACAGAATTTAATACCTAACCTCACCTATTCTTAGTTATATACGTGATTTACCTCATCATATGGACAATTACATCAGTTGTGCCACCTAATTGCATCAGAACTGCCAGTCATTATCATCTAATACGGTCACCTAATAACATTTACTGCGACCACTGAATAACATTAGATTTACCACTAATAAATATGATCACTTGGTGCGCATTCCTGACATTAACTATGGGCTGTTCTTTAGGTCAACTGATAGCCCAGCCTGTGTGAAAACGTTTTGATCACTTTTTCGAATAAGCACCGGATACTTATGATCAATCAATCTCAAAACAAGATAATATATCACTCAATATTTGCTATAATATTCATCAAGTTAATTGATTATATGTTGGCTGTATGTCACGTCATATTAAAGGTTTACCTCGCTCCCAAGCAACCCTCTTTCCAGAAATGCTTGAAGATTTTGTCGCTAAAGAAAATCCTGTTAGAGTCATTGATGTATTTGTCGATGGTTTAGATTTAGAAAACCTTGGTTTCAAAGGTGTTCAATCTAAAGCAACTGGCCGACCTGGTTATCACCCCCTCCATATTACTCAAAATTTATATCTATGGTTATTTAAACCGAATTCAGTCATCACGCTGTCTAGAGCGAGAAACACAACGTAAAGTTGAACTTATGTGGCTCACGGAGCGTTTATTTCCAGACTTTAAAACGATTGCTGACTTTAGAAAAGATAACCACAGTGGAATTAAAAACACCTGTAAAACCTTCGTTCAAATGTGCCATAAATTCAATATGTTTAGTGACGCGACTGTTGCTATAGGTGGTAGTAAGTTTAAGGCATCCAACAACAAAGATAAAAACTACACGCCAAGTAAAATGAAGTCTCATATTGAGCGAGTAGAAAAGCATATTAATAATTATTTTTTGAAGCTTGAACAGTCAGATTCACAAGAGAACACATCACAATACATTGCTAATATTGAATCTACATTAGATTTCTTAAAACAACACCTCCTTGAACTAAAAGAGATGAAATTAGCCGTCAATAATCATCCTGATAAACAAGTATCAACAGTCGATCCTGATTCTCACTTGATGAAAACACAGGGCATGACACGAGCGATTTGCTATAATATACAAAGCGCTGTCGATACCAAACATCATTTAATTGTTGCACACGAAGTCACCAATACAACCGATAGGGGGCAGTTGTGCAATATGACCAAACTGACACTTAAAGCGTTAGGAAAAGTGTTACAACAATATTGGCAGATAAGGGTTATTACAGCCGACAAGATACTCAAGATTTAGGTGTATCGACGCTTGTACCAAAAACAGATACATCAGGCTCAGAAAAGAAGGGAATTTTTAACAAGTCACTGTTTGAATATAATCAAGATAATGATGTTTATATTTGCCCTGTGGGCAATGAGCTTCAACATCGATTCAATGCGATAGAAGGAGGGTTAGATATCAAAATTTACTTCAATGGTATGGCTTGTAAAAATTGTGCTATTCGAAGCCAATGTACCCGCTCTAAAAAAGACCCAAGAAGAATGAGACGTTGGATCCATGAAGCTGATATGGAAAAAATGGGAGCCTTGCTCAAAGCAACGCCTGATGCGATGCTTCAACGAAAACAAACGGTTGAACATCCCTTTGGTACGATTAAGTTGTGGGCAGGAGCCACGCACCTTTTAACAAGAGGGTTTAAAAATGTCAGTACAGAATTGAACCTGCATGTATTGGCGTATAATTTAAAAAGAATGCTCAATATATTTGGAATAGAAAAGTTGATGAAGGAAGTGATGTTGCCGTAAGAGGTAACTCTTTCCTTAAAAGACCCAAATATGTTTCGAATAGGAGCCAATATCAGCAATTTTGAACGAATAAAAAATATAAAGCATGGATATTCATAAATATCGGCTTCGCTACGCGAAGCCTTCTAAATAGCTGATATAAACCCTCAATAATGAAAACTTACAATAATTAGTTTTCACACAGGCTGAGCCAAAAGCGGAAGTTAGCTTTTGTATTGAAAACGTCAGTTCAGAGCCTTTAACGGTCATAATAAAACATTCTGAATGGGTTATTTTATGCCAACAATAAATTTAACTATTTCGAATAGGATTATAACTAAAAGCTCTTGAGCTAACGATCAAAGACTTAATCAGCCATAACCTAACGATAGTTGTTATCTAAGTCATATAAAGTTTTACCCTCCGAATTGAAAACGTAACCCCACATTCACGGTAAAGCCATCATTTCTTGACCAAATATCTGTTGTCCATCGCCCACTTGGTGCTTGCTCTAGCAGTATCAAAGGGTCTACCTTGGTTTGACGTACGTTTAACAGATTTTCAGCATTCACAAAAAAGCTGACTTGACCTAGGGTAATTTGACCTAACAACCCTAAGTGCCAATAAGCTTCACTTCGGTCGCGATATGGATTATTTTCAAGCTCTTGCGTACCTGTATAGTAAGCTTCAAATCCGACTAAATGACTGCCGTGCTCTTCCCACATTGCTACAAAACCCGCCGAATGTTTAGGTGTTAGCGTTATAGAGATGCGGCCAAAACCGGTATCATCTTCTTTCGTGGCGTCGGTATATAAGTAGCTACCTGTTAGTTTAATGTCATACCAGCGATAACGGATTAATAATTCAGCACCACTAATCTCGCTTTCGCCCGCAGCATTAACAATGTGAACTTGCTTGCCCTGCGCTTGATTAGCAGCATTCGCATTGTCAGCATGAGTAATCAGGTCTAATTCAGTCACGTTATCGATAACAGAGTTAAATAATGTCACGCTAGTTTCTAAATCGCCCACGACATAACTAAGATCAATTGAAGCGGTCGATGCTCGCTCTTCGTCAAGGTTTTCTAAAGGCGCAAGGCGAGACAAACCTGCTTCGTCAATGTCTTCAATAAAGGGGCTGGGTGCAAAAAAACCTTGTCCGTACGCGCCTCTAAGAATCCAGTTTTCTGGGCTGTAGAGTAATGAAATTCGAGGGCTTACTTGTGTGCCGTACTCGCTATGCCAATCGGCACGTGCACTAAGTGACATTGCAATATCATCACTTACGTCGTAATCAACTTGCGAGAATAGCCCTGGTACTTGGTAAGCGTAATTAAATTCGGGAAAGGTATCAGAATTGAATTTTTCAGATTGAAGCGCGACCCCCACTAACCATGCCGTTTTGTCCGAATAGCCTGACAAGCTCGACTCTATAAGGGAGCTTTGGTGGTTATCGTCTTCATTAATACTGCCAAAAACATGCTCGTGATCTTGATTCATTGCTGAACCACGCACATTAATGTTCAGTACCTCGCCTATGGGTTGATCAAATATAAAACCAATATCAGTTCTCAGAGTGTTTTGTGTTTGCGGGAACGGGTTGCCGTCTTGCACGGTGGCGCCGTCTAATGTGCCGCCGACTCTTTCTTCTGCCATGGCGCCTAAGGTAACGTAAAGATTTGCACCGTTGTCACCTTGCCAATAGAAACGTGGGCGAATACTGGCTCTTTCGTAACCCGCGAGATCAATCCAACCGTCGTTGTCTAAATCTTGTGTTTCTTGATGATGAACGCCAGCAGTTACTGAGGCTCTTAATGCGTCAGTAAGTGGTGATGCAAAGTACGAGGTAATATCTTGACCATTCTTAGAGGTAGCATTAACCAGTACTTCCCCTTCATAAACATCTGAGGGCGTGCGTGAAATCAAATTGATTACACCGCCAAGTGCAGAACCACCATAAAGAGATGAAGCAGAGCCTTTAATTATTTCAACATTGGCAAGGTCTGTAGGCGGAATTTGTAACAGGCCAATGGAAGCGGTTTGACCACCGTATAAAGGTAAACCATCACTTAAAAGCTGTGTATAACGCCCGTAAAGTCCTTGCAGCCTAATGTTAGCACTGCCTAACGACGGCGAGGTGGTTTGCACCCTAACACCGCCTGTTTCAGCCACTAACATAGAAATATTACCAGGACGCATCAGGGCTTTTTCTTGCACTTCTTCGGCATTAATAATTTCAGTGCGTGTTGCGGATTCGTTAACAATACGGCCTAAACGAGAAGCCCTTACTTGAATTCTTTCAACCTTGTTATCGTCATGTTCATGATGGTCGTTTTCTTCGTGGTGTTCCTGTTTCTTTTTATGCTCATTGCTATGTTTACTGTTATTGTCATCAGTCTGGTCAGTAGCATTCGCTTGCTTTTCATGTTGACCATGGCCATTGCTTGATTCGTTGTTATGATCATTATTATGTTCGTTTGCGTTAGAAAATGCAGGAATTAACAGTATGGTTACGGCTATTTTTAAATATTTTATAAACATTTTTATCTCAGTATTACTGGGCATTACAGGGTATTCACTTGATAAGTGATACTATATTTTAGTGTGATATTACTTATGGGATAACCGTATTAAGCAATAGGAGGGCGATAGAGCAAGGTTGTAATAGCGTTAGGGTGTTCAGGCTGCTTTATATAAACAGTTTCACTGAAAGAGGCTGTTTTCAATGAAACCACACCCGTATTAACATATGCAAAAAATGAGCAGGCATTGGCAATACAAATACATTTCACATCGCAACATTCAATATCACAGCAATCGTCTGGGTTGCCTGTATCAGTAGAAGTAGCGTTTACATCATGATCTTTGATTAATTCGCTGAGGTGGGGAGAAAGAGAGTCTACTGAGTTTTCGCAAGACATGGCTGTACTAAAGGTTATGGCTTGCCCAACAAAGGCAACTAACATAACCGCTATAAGTAATACTCTTGAGACTGCTTTAACCATAAAAACCTCTACCTAACATGCGCGGTATTATAAGAGTTTATTTAGGACATGAGAATAATCGATGGCAACTTTATTCGAGTGGTACCGTGTTGGGGTATGAATTTTAAAATATTACTTGATAAATAATTTAGTTAGTTATGCGGTCATCGTATAAAAACGGGCAGAAAATGGGCTGTGTTTACTATACCTATTTGCTCTGCGGTTCAGTCAAAAAAATTAAAATATATTGGATATCCGCAATGTCGGATCACTTGTCGTTAGTTGAGCCAAGGCTAACGCCCACTTAAATATCTTTGCTAACATTGGGCTAGGATTATTAGATACTTCTTCAACTAGCCAGTAGCGGTCATTGAGCTTTTGAGTTAATAACAGCAGAGCAGAGATTCTAAAACTTCCTTTTTCACTCAAAATTCACACCCATTTGCACCCATTCACAAATAAAATGATGACTAAAAATTTTGTATGGCGTTAGTTCTTAAATCCCCAAAGCAGGCATTGGAATTATTTAAGCTTTGAATAAATTTAGAGTATTAAGCCTAAGGCGCAATCGCCCCCCATAGAGCCTTTGCTTTCGATTTGATTTTAGTCTTCAAGCCAACCTCAACAGATAATATTTGTAACTCAAGTTTCGGAGTTAAAACTAGGTAATAAAAATAAAGTAAACTTATGATTTAAAGAGGTTGATGTCTCATTGTGGTAAAATACTTGTTATCTAGACAAAGTAAAAAACAACAAGAGACATCACATGAATTCTCCCACAAAGAAAGTAGCTTTACCATCATTAACCGCTGATTTACTGAGCCAAGCAAACCTTAATATTGATAACACATTTAGTTCAACATGGAAGCGCCTTAACGTTAACTCCATGTTGCTCCAAGCTAAATTTTCTAAGCGCTCAGGTACACCTGTCGGTGAAGTTGTTTTTCTATTGATGCTTTGGGTTTGGCTAAAAGTGGACTCGGTTGCCATGTTTTCAAAGGATGCGTTGCTCAGCTTCTCAGCGGCAAAAAAAGATCCATTATAGGATCTAATTAACCGCGAAGATGCGGATTGGCGAAAGTTGCAATTGTTGATGGCTAAAAAAGTACTCAAGGCTAATGATAAGAGTCAGCTTAGTGCTTTGGTTATTGACGACTCTGTCAAAATGAGACGTGGTAAAAAGATGCCAGGCATATCGAGCCACTTTGACCATTTAACAGCCCGCTGCGTTATGGGGCAACAAATAGTTACGTTAGGTGTCGCTAATGATGAGCAGTTTGTTCCTGTTGATAACGAAATTTTCATCAGCCAGAGTAAGGAGCAAATGTTAGACTATAAATTTAATGATGGCCACAGTATTGCGGCAAAACGCTATCAACAATCAAAGCAACAAACGAAACCAGAAATGGTTTGTGACATGATAGCCAGAGCTATCCGCGCAGGCATTAACGCTGATTATTTTTTAGCGGATGCATGGTTTGCCACCAAACATATTCTTAAAATGACGATAGATCATTCGCTTGTTGCTGTTGTCAGAATGAAAAAAAACAAAATGAAATATCGTATAGTGGAGAAAGGTGTTAATCACTTGCTCTGCGCTAAAGAGCTATACAAACAACATGTTAAAGGTCACTGGCAAACACTTAACAATGTGCCTTACCAAAGTAAATCCGTGGTTGTTGAGTTGAACTTAACGAACTCAGATAAAGAGCCAGCGCAATGGGTTAAAGTAAAATTGTTGTTTGTACGCTCAATAGATGAAGCTAAACAACAGGCAAGTAAACATGACTGGGTGTTATTTTTAACAACTGACTACCAGCTTGAAGATGAAAAAATACTTGAAGTTTATGCATTACGTTGGGGGATTGAAGTTTACTTCAAGGAAGCCAAACAAAAACTCGGTTTCTTAAAAGAGCAAAGCCGACATTACAGTGCCTACATCGCCTTAATACACTTAACAGGATTAAGGTTTTGCTTGCTACTATTCGCTAAACAAGAGCAAGGGGCAGCAAGGCTTAGCGACGTTAGAAATAATTTTGAAGAAAGCCTATGTTGCTTGAATTTCGCCAGTAAATTATGGGGTTTATTTAAAGCGTTAATTGCAGGAGCATTAAGTGAAATGGCAAATTTAACAAGCATTGAAAAATTTGACGTGCTAAACAAAATTGAACAAACGGTTATTGATTTTTTTACGCAAGTCATGCAAATGGATAGTTTTACCTTATGGCAAGAGGCGTTAGAATGATAAAAAATTCATTTTTTACCTTAGAAATGAACTCCGAAACTTGAGTTATAAAAGAACTTCTGCATTGTTTAATATTCTAAGCACTTTTTAGGTGTTAATTGATATTTCTATTCTTTATCAACTTGAACTGCTCTCGACGATCTATACTGATCCTATATTTGTTATGTTTGGATCGGTAAAATAACATTTAAAAATTTAATTTCGAATAAATTAAATTCGTGCGTCTGTCTATTTATTCTTTTACTATGTTCAGCTAAATTAAATTTATGCAGTATTTATTTATCATAAAACTTCATCACATCAACGGACATATCCAAACAATACTACTCGCTGAGTATCCTGATAAGCTACTACTGCTTGATGGATGTTGCCGTTCAGATATTACGCTGTTAAGACATTTTATTACTGAAACATTACAACGTTCGTTTAATGATTTATCTTTGGTTGTGGTAACACATATGCATCCAGATCATGCCGGAGCCGCAAATAAATTACGAAAAATAACAGGCTGTAAAATTGCAACGGCCAATGTGAGTGGTCAGTGGTACTCAGGCATTGATGGTCGGCTCATGCACCTCACTGACATAATGTTAGCTAGATGGGTCGCTAAACGCATGAAGAAGCCTCGTCTTAATATGTGGTATTCAAGTCAGCTAAGCGCAGACTATAAGCTTGATGATGGAGAGCACTTGCCAGGTTTTTCTGATTGGGTTGCTTTATCGACTCAAGGTCACACAGATAGAGATTTATCTTTACACCATTTACCAAGCAATAAAGTATATGTTGCCGATTTAATGGTAAAAGTTAAAAACAAGTACATTCCTCCTTTTCCCATTTTTTATCCCAATCGTTATCGGACTTCGCTTCACAAAATAAGAGCCCTAGCACCTACAAGTTTAATTCTTGCTCATGGTGGCGAGGTAAATCTAACTGAGCATGATTACAACGAGTTACTGGTGATGGCGCCTAAAACTCCAAAAACACATTGGCGTTCTATAAAAACCAAGTTTTTTCAGTCATTTAAATAAACTCTCTTTTTTATAATCGTTTTAAACTTTATCTACTATTTATTACACAAGTTAATTGTTTGATTGGCTATTTATATTTTGACCAAAAAATAAAGCCTAACGATAAATTTATCATTAGGCTTTATTAAAGATTTTGCGCTTTAATTTACTAGAATGGGCCTGTTGTTAATTGAGGTGCTTGCCAAAAACTTTTCCAAATACTATTGCCATGAAGATAATAAATATCATCACCGTGGAATATTGCTCGGTCATCCCATCCAGAAACATACATCGCTTCAGAAGCATCAGTAGATTGTATGGGTGCAACGCGGCCTATTTCGAGTAAAGTTGCATTAGCATCGTTACCGGTTACTTCAATGAGTTGTAGTGAGTTGTCAGGTGACCAAATGCTGTACTCTTGCCCAGATTCGCTATCAACAACCCTTTCTGATAGCCACCTTTCTACAGGTAAGCCAAAGCGATGGGTATTGTCTTCAGTTTTTAAGTAAGTAAGCGCATGATAATCAAATTCAACTGGGGTATAGCCATTTTCATAAACAATAGACTTAATCTCAATGGGATCATTCATATTACTCACATCAAATAAACTTATTTTAGCGCCTTCAATAATAGGTGTAATTTCATCGGAGTTTGTACCATCATCTTCTGCGAGGAAAAGTCTATTGGGATCAACGTTCTGACCTATTCCTACAAGTAAACTGTCTGAGATAGGGTGTAAGTATGATGAATAGCCTGGAATTTCAAGTGCACCGGTAATTTTTAATTGTTCATTATCGATCATATCAATAACATACAGTGGATCAGTATTTAAGAAGGTAACAATAAATGCTTTTTCCTCAAAAAAACGCACTGCTTTTATATCTTCTTGCACTATACCTGCATTATTGAGCTTACCAATTTTTTCAGGGTAAGTATCATTAGGTAATTGCGCAACAAGCGTTAACTTATTTCCTACTGGGTTTAAAACATTTACGTAATGATCATAACCATTCCATCGGTTCCCTTTAGTGGTTACAACACGTAAGTCATCACCTTTTTCGCTAAACCTAAGGTTAGATAACTGCCAATTGAATCGGCCATCAAGCGTACCAGACGCAATATAATTGATATCTTGTCCAGCAATCGAAAACTTATGAATGATAGATGTTTCAACCGTTTGATTATCTGTGTATTGATAATCAGTACCATATAAATACACAGAAGTTGGTGTAGCATAAAGACCAGAAACTTGTGTATTGATACATATTGAAGAAATACTATCAGGTTGTTTTAAATCTATTGTTGTTAGTGTGACGATACCGTTAAAACCATCTTTTTTTGTTGTTTCTGTTGGTAAAAAACAATTTTCTGGTTCAACTAAATTTCTGCTATTACCTTCATTATCTATTAATTGTGGGAGAAAATTACTTATATTTGATGAAAAGATTTTTTTATAATTATCCAGTTTTTCGGTTTCAGTTTCTGCATAAGGAAGCTCAGAAATAAAAGGTGAGAAACTACTTACAATATAAAGCACATCATCAACGCGTCGGCTATCAATAATAGCACCGTCCATCGTGTAAGACGTAGTAATGACAGGGGCTGTTTGAACTGCTACATCCAATAGTGATAAATTAAAGTTTTGTTCCATAGGGAAAAAACCATCAGAAGCGATACTCAATGTATCCGTGCCGCTATAGATAGACACTTGATAGTTCTCTGATAAAACCGCTAACTTGTCTTTATTTAAATATAAGCTATTGATTGAAGAAGCTTCTTCATTGACTAACGTTTTTGACAACTCACTGATTTCACCTTGTGAATCACGCTGTAAAATACGTACCGAGGTTTGTGGTATTGGAGCTTCTTGTGCAAAAGTTTGTCGCTGGTAATACTCATAATTGGCGATATACATGAATTCGCCGTCATACTTAATTCGATCACCTTCATCTACTCCTTCCTCTTGAGTAATTGTTGATGAAAAGTTACTTTGTTGATTACTGCTATTCGTTGTAGACGGGGTTGGCGTACCAGTGTCGGCATTGGCAGTTTCTAAAGCGTAATTCTGCTGGGCACTATTAAGGTAAACTCCATTTTTCAAATGTTGTTCAAAGGCTGTTGCATTAACCGACTTTAATGGCGTTAGTGCCATAGACATCTCATTGAGTGCAGGGACTTCTGTAAGGTTCTCTATTGAAATTTCCTTATTCGAATCGCCACCACAGCCTAAAAGTGGTAAAAATGAACTGAGTAGTATTATTTTTTTATTCAACATTTTGCTCTCCATGTAATTAATGTACGATTATTTACCGTAAACAATACTCGCTTGATTTTTATATACTGTTGTCAAATGAAATCAAATGTAATTTGATGTAACTGAGGCTGGTAATCGTGTAAAGCAATGGTAAATTATAGTCTCAGATTACTTTAGTAGACATGATCCAACCAGAATTGACATAACTGATATGGACACATTGGATAAAACTTACACGGAAAATTTTCATTGAAATATTACTTATTACTCTTGTTAATGTTCAGCCAACTTTCATATGCCAATGACTGCGAGCAGATAAACGATAACTGTGCTGCAGTAGGTGAATGGAAATTTTCATTAGCTGTGGGAGCAGGCGTTTACACCAACCCTTTACACGGTGGTGGTGATATTCCGCTGGTACTTATTCCGCAGATAAGTTACTACGGAGAAAAAATATTCTTTGAAAATAATACCTTAGGCTATTCATTTTTTGAAAATAACCAACTGACCATAAGCGCCATCACTCAGCTAAATCATGAAAAAGCGTATTTCACGCGTTGGCATCCACAAAACATATTAATAGAGTCTGTTTCTTCAGGAGATGTCATAACTCCTAGTGAAGGTGACCCTGTCGACGAAGATAAATACGTAGAAATTGATATTAAAGACGTTTCAAATCGACGCTGGGCTATTGATGCAGGTATTCAATTTAATTGGTTTATTAATCAAACTACCGATCTTCAAGTACAGATACTCCATGATGTTAACAATGTTTACAACGGCTTCAATGGTCAAATAGAATTAACGCGGCTAATGAAGATAAAACAATTACCCAATACGGTAATGTCATTTAGCGTTGGCACAAATGTTAAAAGCAAAAACTTAGTTGATTATTACTACGGTATTTCACCAACAACTGATACCCCTGTAGATTCAGATTACCAAGGAAAATTAAGCCTTACTCCCTATTTTCGCTTGGTATTGGCGCATCAACTTTCAGAGCGCTGGCGTGCAAAACTGAATCTTAAACGAATATATTTAGATGATGCAATGACTAATAGTCCATTAGTTAAAGATGATTATATTAATACCATCTTTGCGGGAGTATCTTATGACTTCTAACCGATGGAAAATCATTATTTATTTGCTTGTTTGTGGCCTAGTATTACAACCACTGTCGGCCTCATCGACAAGCCAACTTATTATTAAGCCTTCGGTATGTATGGTAAAAAAGCTCGGTGATAGCTGTAAAATGAAAGTGAAAGTTATATGGCAAAACACACAACCCATCGATGCTTGCTTATTTCAGGATAACTTACGTTTAAAGTGCTGGGAAAATATCATTGATATTAATGCAGATCTCGAAATTTCGCTTGATCAGGATATGAAATTTACCTTGAAGAATAATAAGAAGATATTGGCCTATCAACACATTAAAATTAATACGGAATTGCCCAAAAAGTATCGTAGGCGGTTACGTGCAGATTGGAGCTTCTTTTAATGAATCATATATTGTTAGTCGAGGATGATTTACGTTTAGCCAATCTTATAGCAAAGTTTCTTGGACAAAATGGCTTTCAGGTATCCATGCTTCATGAAGGTGATACTGTTGTTGATTTTCTTAAAACTAACACACCTGATTTAATTATTTTAGATGTCATGTTACCTAAACTAGATGGCTTTGCGGTATGTCGTAAAGTACGCAATAGTTATGAGCATCCTATTATTTTTCTCACGGCTAAAGACAGCGATTTTGATCATGTACTCGGTTTGGAAATAGGTGCAGACGACTACATCATTAAACCTGTTGAACCCTATGTTTTATTGGCGAGAATAAATATGTTGCTGCGTCGTAAAAAGCACAGTATAAAAAAATCTGTTGATCACCTAGAATTTGGTCAATTAAATATACATAAAGCTTCACGACAAGTGTCATTATCATCAGAACCTGTAGAGCTCACAAGTCATGAATTTGAACTGCTTTGGTTATTAGCAAGTAATGCAGGAGAGCCACAGAGTAGAGAGTATATTCATGAACAAATGATCGACCGAGAGTATGATGGACTAGATAGAAGTGTTGATGTGAGAATATCTCGGTTACGTAAAAAATTAGGTGACTGTACTAAAAATCCAAGTCGTATTATCACCGTTTGGGGCAAAGGTTATTTATTTAGTAGCAGTGCTTGGGAAGAGCCCCATTCTTATTAATATACCTTCATAATCATTAAACGGGCAGAGTTACTTTGAATCGTCTTTTCGTAAATTTATACCTCGTCATTATCCTAGGTTTATTATCTATTAACTGGTTGTCTGAACAGCTTTGGCAACAATTTATTGAGCCAGAACATTCTGAAATTCAGCAATGGCATCATCTTGAACACGTCGCAAAAATTTTACCTTTGCTACAGGGAGAAAAATCTCAGACAAATGAATCTATAATCAGACAGTTAAGTAAAACGCTCGATGTTCCAATAAAAACTGCGCCAATGAATGATTTTTATTGGCTTGAAGAACAGAAAGAAAAACTAATGTCAGGCCAAGTCATTCGTAATTACGATGAACAAAACAATGTCATTTTTTATGTTAAGTTTTTGAAAAGCCCTATCGTTTATCAGTTAGGTCCTTTAAATCAAAATGTGTCTATAGAGACTCCTTCTCAACATTTCAAATGGTTATTTTTCTGTGTTTCTTATCTATTATTAGGTGGCGTTATCGCA
>Ga0233426_10002157_pt1 | contig 16865 bp, 12 predicted proteins | sample SI_118_April2016_6_FD_179875 | JGI IMG/M metagenome (GOLD analysis project Ga0233426, IMG submission 179875) | Seawater microbial communities from Saanich Inlet, British Columbia, Canada - SI_118_April2016_10_MG | ecosystem: Environmental > Aquatic > Marine > Inlet | place: Canada: British...
AAAACATATTAAACCCTCTAGGTATGAATGGTACAAAATTCGACGACCCTGTCGATATTTGTTGCAATTACGAAACAGCAAAAAGAGCCTACGGATACCTGAAAATCAACAAGAATAAAAACGTTCAACACGAAAATCACTTTATTAATATTTTTGCAGCAAGTGAAAGTATTCTTTCGAATTTAGATGGCCTCTCAAAATGGAATTCCGGTTTACATACCAACAAATTGTTGTCCGACTCCTCAATTCAAGAAATCACCTATCCTCACGTTAAAATGAGTAGATTTTCTAAAACGTATTACGGCTATGGCTGGGGTGTTATTAATACAAAATGGAACACACAAATAAACCATCATAGTGGTGATTGGTTAGGATTTCAAACTTATATGATGAGAGATATAAGTCAAAAAGATTGTATTGTAGTACTCACAAACAATTCACTAAGTAACGCTGGTTTATCAAGGATTGAATACAAATTAACCGAAATGGTAAATAAAAAATAATAGTGTATAAATAAGCTTTTGGTCAAATTGACAAGGATACTTTTCAGTTATTAAAAACCAATACTGTATTCCGAATAGGTTGCTTTCATTTAACATACCTTATGATAAGTGGTTGATGGCTAAACCATCGCTTAAATTATATTTGTTCGATGTTTAAATCTCTTGCAATTTTTTTATGCTTAACTGTGTCCTCAGTTTTTGGTAATGACACACGATCATTCGATAGCAACTCAAAAAAACTTCAATATGAACAGTTTAATCTAGTAGATAAGCCTATTGCTCTTCTTATTCTTTTTAATGGAGGAAACGGCGACCCAAGAAGGATAGATGAAGAAACTAAAATCAATGAAGTTGCCACTCAAATGAATCTACAATGTATAGGAGTTCCGCAGGGAGAATGGGTGATTACGGATAGTGTTTATAACAACATCAAACAGTATGTCACTCATCTTAACATCAAATACAAAATTTCAGAAGGGAAACTATTCATGGGAGGGTTTTCATTAGGTGGCTTTACTACACTTAGATATACCGAAAAAGCAGTTGAACATAGCGATTCACTGTATATTCCAAAGGCAGTTTTCACGATTGATCCACCTGTAGATTTTGAGGATTTATATAATTATTGCACTAGAGAGCTCGAAAGAAAATGCGCAAACAATCCTGCGGGGATTCAAGAGGCTAACTGGATTAAAAATAAACTAGAAGTGGACCTAGGGAAACCAGACAGTTCGATTAGCAAATATATTTCAGCATCGGTTTATTCCAAATCAGACACAACAGGAGGAAATGTAAAATACCTTAAAAATATTCCCATTTTAAGCTTTCATGAATTAGACTTAATGTGGTCGGTAGAGAAATGTCGAGACATAAGAGACGGTAACATTTCGAGCGTCTCTCCAATGATAAATACCTTACAGCAAAGTGGAAATAAAAATGCTAAAATTATCTTAACTCAAAACAAAGGATACAGAGCGGATGGTACAAGACACCCACATTCCTGGTCTATTGCAGATCCAAATTTAGTTTTAAATTGGATGATGAAGTTCTACCAATAAACGATTAGTTTACTTAAAAATAGAATGCTGAATTGCCAACATGAAATCCTTATACTGATGATGTGCAGGTTTACGCTCATCCGCCATTAAAAGTCCAGCATCGAAATACAATTGGTTCACGGCGTTAAACAATGCAAGCGCAGTTTCTTTAACCAAAACCGCAATTGGCTCTGAAGTTAAAGACTGGTTCTCTGTTTGAATTTCACTCCAAATATGATCTGCTAATTCCTTTAATTTATTCGATTTATCTGCAATCAAAACCTTTAAATTCTCTAAAGAAACTTCCGCAGCTGACTTTAAATTTTCACCCTTTAACTGTTCTATAATTCCATCCGATAAACCCAAAGCTGCTGCAGTCATACAAAACTGAGCAAACACCTCAAAAGGCAATTGATGAATTCCGTAAGACACCGGTTGATTTGAACCATTTATTTTAAACACATAATCATTTGGAACAAATGCTTCATTTGCCGAAAACCCAAAGGACGAAGAGCTTTTCATTCCTGATAAGTTCCAATCTTTGTAAACGTGGACATCTTTTGAATCGAGCGTTAAACTCACCATTTCTCCAGAAGGTAATTTTCCATTACAGGTAAAGTAAGTAGCCTGATCTGTTCCTGTGGCTTTACCCCATTTTCCAGACACTAAAAATCCACCTTCAACTTCTTTAACCTCAGTAGCTAATCCGCCACTTCCTGCTAAAACACATTTTGAATCGGAGAATATTTTATTGGCTCCAGCTTCTGAATAAAAACCAGAAAAGTAGTTAGCGCCTGCGCCTAAATTGATACACCACCCAAAACTTCCGTTCAACTTACTACACGATTGAATAATTTGTAAACCTTCTGCTAAAGTGGCTTCTAATCCACCCCATTTGTTTAAAACAAATGCCTTAAACCATTTGTTTTGGTAAGCCTGATCTAACAATTCAGGTGATAAACTTTTCAATTCTATTTCAGGAGCGGTTGAATGCATTATAATCCAAAAAGTTCAGTTGCATTTTTAGTGGTTACCTCACCAACTATTTCAAGTGTTTCTCCTTTTACATCCGCCAATTTCTCAGCAATTTGAAGCAAGTAAGCCGACTCGTTTCTTTTTCCTCTTTTTGGTGTTGGTGCTAAATATGGCGCATCAGTTTCAAGTATTAATTCGGATAGCGGAACTTGTTCAATCACATGATCTAATCCTGATTTTTTAAACGTTAAAACTCCGCCAATACCCATTTTAAAACCACCATAACTCATAATTTTTTGAGCTTCCTTAATTCCACCAGTGAAACAATGTAAAACACCTGTTAAGGCTTCATCATTCTCTTCATCTAAGAGGTCAAAAATCTCCTGGAAACTTTCCCTTGCATGAATTGCTATTGGTTTTCCCAATTCTTTCGCCCAACGAATTTGTTGCCTGAAAGCATCTTGTTGAATCCCAAGCGTTGTTTTATCCCAATGTAAATCAATTCCTATTTCACCAACAGCACAATAATCCCGTTGATCAAACCATGCTTTACACCTGTCTAATTGTTTTTGATAATCCTCCTTAACGTAACAAGGGTGTACTCCCATCATGCTTTTAAAAAAGTCTGCGTTTGCATCTTCTAGTAAATGCATTCGCTCAATTGATTCTACGTCTACATTAGGCATTAAAACCTGTTGTACGCCATTATCTTTACAACGTTGAATACAATCATTTAAATCGTCGTTAAACTCCTTAGAATAAAAATGAGAATGAGTATCGATTAGCATGATGTAAAGGTAATTAACTGTATTATTTATTGAGGGTTTTATTGAGTAAAACCAGGTTGTTTTGTGATTAAAACACAAAAACTTGCTCCTACTCTTGGAAATACACGCGTTTAACGCGGGATGAAATACCGGTTAGGGCTTCGTATGTTATAGTATCCATTAACTTGGCTAATTTTTGAATGGGTAATCCTTTTCCAAAAACCAACACTTCATCACCTTCTTCCGCATCAATATCGGTAACGTCCAACATGCACATATCCATACATACATTTCCTACAATTGGTGCTTTTTCACCTTTAATTAACATGTACCCTTTTCGCTTACCTAAACTTCGTCGCAAACCGTCGGCATAACCAATTGGAACTGTTGCTATTGTGATTTCTTTTGTGGGCATTTCCATTCGAGAATAGCCTACCGAATCGTGTGCTGCAATGTGTTTTATTTGAGAAATGGTTGTTTTTAATTCGCTAACAGGTTCCAGTTTAGATTGGTGTGCTGGGAATGGACTTATTCCATACATTCCGATCCCTAATCTTACCATATCAAACTGAGCCTCAGGAAAACTAACTGCGCCTGCCGAATTTACAATATGTCGGATTATATTCCCGCCTAAATTATCTACTACTTTTTGACTTAGTTCATCAAACAAAGTGATTTGTTGCTTTGTAAACGCCTTATGTAAAAGATCGTCTGCAGTTGCTAAATGACTAAAAACACTTTTTACACTAAGGAGTTTATTGTTTTTAATGTGAATAATCAATTTATGTAAATCAGACTGATCAAAACCTAAACGATGCATTCCAGTATCCAGCTTAATGTGTACCGGGTAACCACTAATTTCATTATATCCACTTCTTTTTAAAGCTTGAATAAACAATTCGAATACTTTGAAACTATAAATCTCTGGCTCTAATCGGTTTTGAATCATAATATCATAACCATGTTGCTCGGGATTCATAACCATAATTGGAATCGTAATCCCAGCTTTTCTTAATTCAACTCCTTCATCAGCGTAAGCAACCGCTAAATAATCTACTAAATTATATTGTAAAACATTCGCAATCTCAAACGAGCCGCTTCCATAAGAAAAAGCCTTAACCATTGCCATTACTTTGGTTTTTGAGTTGAGTTGAGTTTTAAAATAATTCAGATTATGTATTACAGAATTAAGGTTGATTTCCAGTACCGTTTCATGAACACGCTTTTGGAAAAGCACACTAATTTGCTCAAAACCAAACGGCCTTGCTCCTTTTAACAAAATAGTTTCATTTTTAAATTGAGAAACATCTACTGCTTGAACAAACGTACTTGTTGAGTCATAAAACTTAGCATTACTTGGGAAAAAATCCTTTTGTAAACTGATGTTTTTCCCAATTCCTATGATTTTTTTTATTCCCTTAGAAGCCAGTAAATTTGCAACCGATTTATACAATTCATCATCTGATTTACCGGATTGTAATATATCAGACAAGATTATGGTTTTATTTGGCTGTTGCTTTTGCTGCACCATAAAATCAAGGGCAATCTCTAAACTTCCAAAATCTGAATTGTAATAATCGTTGATTACTGAGCAGTGATTTAACCCCTCTTTTAGCTCTAATCGCATTGCGATTGGCGCCAACGACTTCATTCGTTTATTCACCCAATCATTGGTATAGCCTAAATGTAAAAGTGTTGCCCAACAAGTAATACAGTTTTCAATACTTGCGTCATCAATAAAAGGAATCGTGATCTTAATGAAATCGTTTTTATAAACGGCTTGAATTATAGTATCTACTTCACCTTTATCTAATTTGCCAACCATTAAATCGGCTGGTAATTTTTTACTCCACGAAAAAGTATTGAGTTGCTGGTAATGGGTTTTCTTGGTTAACGCATTTTGAAGGGGTAAAAAATCTCTACAATAAATAAGGTCTTGGGCGTTTTCAAATAATCTTAATTTTTCTTTTGCTTTTTCATCCCAATTTTTAAACCCCTCATCATGCGCTCCTCCTAAATTGGTAATAATTCCAATAGTTGGTTGAATCATAAACTCCAAAGCGCCCATTTCACCAGGTTTGGAAACCCCTGCTTCGAAAATTCCAAAATTATGTGAGTTGTCAATGTTCCATAAACTTAACGGAACGCCTACTTGGGAGTTATAACTTTTAGGACTTCGTACAATATTATATTCTTCTTTTAGTAATTGATAAAGCCACTCTTTTACAATCGTTTTTCCGTTACTCCCCGTAATTCCTATTGTTGGGAATGTATATGATTTTCTATGTTTATGGGCTAACAACTGAAGCGTATTAAGGGTATTGGGCACTTTAATAACCCATGAACCGTTAACACTGTTCACATTTATTTCTTCATCAACAATAAATGCTCTGATTCCCTTTTGATAAGCCTCATTTAAAAAATGATGCCCGTTATGACGATCTCCTTTTACGGCTATAAATACCGATTCCTTAGGGTTAGAAACTCGTCTGCTGTCAATTAACAACGTTTTTATCGCTACAGAGTCAGCTCCTTTTTGAAGCAAATCACCTTCGCTTAAATTAACAATATCCTGCATTAAATAGGGAAGATCCATTACAGCAAAAATAATCATTTATTATATTCCTATTTTTATAGTTGATTTTTAATTTGAAAAATAAACATCAATAACTTTTACGTTCACACTTAATTATGAATACGATACTTTTTTCTGACTTTCAATTTTTCAAATTATAATCTACTGTGAATAGCATTAAGGATCAAAACTAAGGGATCAAAAATTTCCTTATGATCTATAAATCGAATGAATAGAACTCCACAAATCTGCTTATTTAAACCTTTAAGGAGTTATGGTTTCTGATCAAAGTAACTCAAATTGGTTAAAATAAACAGGCGAAATATGGCGCACAAAAAACCCGCTCAGTAAAAGTGAACGGGTTTGATATTTTATAAATACGAATTCAATCGCAGTTAATTACTTTTCCTCGGAAATGATAGATGCCTTTAAGAAGTCACTATTCATTCTCGCTATATTATCTAAGGAAATCCCTTTAGGACATTCAACCTCACAAGCTCCAGTATTTGTACAGTTACCAAAACCAAGCTCATCCATTTTTCCAACCATATTTAAGGCACGTCTGTCGGCCTCAACTTTACCTTGAGGTAATAATGAGAATTGGGAAACTTTTGCTGAAACGTATAACATTGCCGATCCATTTTTACAAGTGGCAACACATGCTCCACAACCAATACATGTTGCTGCATCAAAAGCCTTATCTGCATCCCTTTTAGGAATCGGTATTGCATTCGCATCTTGGGTATTACCTGAAGTGTTTACAGACACATAACCCCCTGCTTGCTGAATTTTATCAAATGCGCTTCTATCTACAACTAAATCTTTTACTACTGGAAAACCAGCTGACCTGAAAGGTTCGATCGTAATCGTATCGCCATCCTTAAACATTCTCATGTGTAACTGACAGGTTGTTACTTTTCTATCAGGACCGTGCGCTTCACCGTTAATATACAAAGAACACATTCCGCAAATCCCCTCTCTACAGTCATGATCGAAGGCGACAGGAACGATTCCTTTTAATATCAAACTTTCATTTAATACATCTAACATTTCAAGGAAAGATGAATCAGGACTAATATCACTTATTGGATAAGTTTCAACAGCTCCTTTCGCTTTTGAATCTTTTTGTCTCCAGATTTTCAGTGTTAAATTCATAACGCTTATCTCTTTATGGCCTTGGCCTATTTGTAACTTCTTTGTTTTAATTCAATGTCGTTAAACTCTAAAGCTTCCTTATGAAGTACGGCATCACTTGGTTCTCCTTTGTATTCCCAAGCTGCAACGTATCTATAATTAACATCATCTCTTAAAGCTTCTCCATCTTGTTCTCCTCCTACTTCAACAGACTCTTCACGGAAGTGACCTCCACATGATTCGTTTCTATCTAAAGCGTCTTTAGCAAACAATTCTCCTAGTTCTAAGAAATCGGCAACTCTACCAGCTTTTTCTAATTCAGGATTCAAACCATCGGCAGTTCCAAGAACCCTAACGTCTTTATAAAATTCTTCGCGAATTTGTTTAATTTCAGCAATTGCCTCATTTAAACCTTTGGCGTTTCTAGACATTCCAACTTTATCCCACATTACTTTTCCTAAACGTCTGTGGAAATGATCAACAGTTTTTGTTCCGTTGTTATTAATAAAGAAATCTATTTGTTTCTTTACAGCAGCCTCAGCTTCAGCAAATTCAGGAAGTTCAGTTGGTATTTCACCAGTTCTAATTTCTTTCGCTAAATAATTACCAATTGTATAAGGCAATACAAAATATCCATCCGCTAAACCTTGCATTAAAGCAGAAGCTCCTAGTCTATTTGCTCCATGCTCTGAAAAGTTTGCTTCACCAGCAGCATAACAACCTTCAACAGTAGTCATTAAGTTATAATCAACCCAAACACCACCCATTGTGTAATGAACAGCTGGATAAATTTTCATTGGTAAAACATATGGATCCTCATCTGTAATCTTCTCATACATTTGAAACAAGTTACCATATTTTGATTCGATAACTTTCGTTCCCAATTTGATAACTAACGCCTCATCTTCAGTGTTTAAACCGTTGATGCTTGCTTCAGTTTTACCATATCTTTTGATTGCTGCTGCAAAATCTAAATATACAGCTTCACCAGTGTTGTTCACTCCAAAACCAGCATCACACCGCTCTTTAGCCGCTCTTGACGCAACGTCACGAGGTACTAAGTTTCCAAATGCAGGATACCTTCTTTCTAAATAGTAATCTCTATCCTCTTCAGGAAGATCTATTGCTTTTTTCTTTCCTTCTCTAATTGCTATTGCATCCTCTTTTATTGCAGGAACCCAAATACGACCATCGTTACGTAATGACTCAGACATCAGCGTTAATTTCGCTTGGTCATCACCTGAACGTGGAATACATGTTGGATGAATTTGAGTGTAACAAGGATTCGCAAAGAAAGCTCCTTTTTTATGTATTTTCCAAGCTGCTGAAACGTTAGATCCCATTGCGTTAGTTGACAAAAAGAATACGTTACCATAACCTCCTGTTGCAATAACTACCGCGTGAGCGGAATGTCTTTCTATTTCTCCTGTTACTAGGTTTCTAGCAATAATTCCTCTTGCTTTACCATCAACCTTAACCAGATCCATCATTTCATGACGGTTATGCATCCTGATTTTTCCTTTGTTAATTTGGCGGTTCATTGCAGAATACGCACCTAACAATAGTTGTTGCCCTGTTTGTCCTTTAGCGTAAAACGTACGTGAAACTAAAACACCACCGAATGAACGGTTATCTAAAAGCCCACCATAATCTCGTGCGAAAGGAACACCTTGTGCAACACATTGGTCAATAATATTTGCGGAAACCTCCGCTAAACGATAAACGTTTGCTTCTCTACTTCTATAATCACCACCTTTTACGGTGTCATAAAACAAACGGTAAGTTGAATCACCATCATTTTGATAGTTTTTCGCAGCATTAATTCCTCCTTGTGCAGCTATTGAGTGCGCACGTCTTGGGGAATCTTGGTAACAAAATGCTTTTACATTGTATCCCATTTCAGCTAAAGATGCAGAAGCAGAACCTCCTGCCAAACCAGTACCAACAACAATAACGTCAATTAAACGCTTATTTGCTGGGTTTACCACATCAATGTTATTTTTATGTTTAGTCCATTTATCCTTAATTGGACCTTCTGGTACTTTTGAATCTAAAACTGACATATCTATAAATCTTTTTTAGTGTGCTGAAACTAATGCATGAAACCAAACTATCAGAGCAAATAACAATGGTACTATTACCGAGTATGCCTTTCCAATTTTAACTAAAGTTGGTGTATACTTTCCGTGGCGAAATCCTACAGACTGAAACGTAGAAGCAAATCCATGTGCTAAATGTAGTCCTAAAAACATAAATGCAATGGTATAAACAGAAGCTTTAACAAGTCCTCTTGTTCCTGAAAACTTACCTACAAGTTCGTGATGATATCTAAAACCTTCAATTCCATCCTCTAAACCTGACCAATCTTGATTAACAAATTTTGTAACTACTTCTGGGATCCAAAAATCAATGAAGTGCACTACTAAAAATGCTAAAATCGTTAAACCGGTAAAAATCATATTTCTACTAACCCATGAAGAATTTGCAGCTTGATTATCTACCACATAAGCAATTGGACGCGCTTTTTTGTTTTGAATGGTTAAAATGATACCCATTATGTAATGGATTACAATACCACCAATTAAAACCGGCTGCAACGCAAATTGAACAATCCCATTTGTTCCCATAAAATGGGAAACTTCATTAAATGAAGTAGGGCTAATTACTGATAATAAATTAATTATTAAATGTTGGAGTAAGAATACCAAAAGAAATAATCCAGAAAGTGCCATAACAAGCTTTCTACCTATTGATGATTTTACCAAGCCAGAATTACTCATAAGTTTACGATTTTGAAATATTATTCACATTACAAATTTACAACCTTTGAATTACAAAACCTTATTCGCCTTATTACAGTATAAAAATTCTGCCATATTATTAGGACCTTTATCCTATTCAAATATTTCTAAAAAGCCTATATTTAGGAAGACTAGAGCACATTTCAGCTATTTTAAAAGCTGTAAAAAAGAAGGCTTAATTTAGATGCAATCTAAACAAGGTTAAAATGAGTGTAAAATACGATAAAATCAACACAAATTTATTTATTCTTAACAGAGATAAGCTCTGTAAAGAACTAAAGAACAATTCTCTTGCGATTTTTCATTCAAATGATGAAATGTCCAGAAACGGTGATTGTTTCTTCCCATTCAGACAAAATTCTGATTTGTTTTATTTATCAGGTATTGATCAAGAACACACTATTCTAATAGTTTTTCCTGATTGTCCGGATCCTTCTTACAAAGAAGTTCTTTTTGTTCGTAAAACAAACGAACACGTTAAGATTTGGGAAGGTCACAAATACACAAAAAAAGAAGCCACGGAAATTTCAGGAATTAAATCTGTTTTTTGGATAGAGAACTTTGATAGTATTTTCAAAATGCTCGTAAACTGGACTGGCAATATTTATGTTAATGAAAACGACAGAGCCAATTCAGATGTTGACTCAAGAGATTTAAGATTCACAAAAAAAATAAAAGAGCAATTTGCTGCTCATAATTTAGAAAGGGCTGGCCCTATTTTAACAAAACTTAGATCGCTGAAATCAGAAATTGAAGTAGATCTTATAAAACATGCATGCTGCATTACAGAAAAAGCCTTTAGAAGAGTTTTAGGGTTTATCAAACCAAATATTTGGGAATATGAAATTGAAGCTGAGATAACACATGAATTTATTCGAAATAGAGCAAACGGACATGCTTACACGCCAATTGTTGCATCTGGATCGAACGCTTGCTGTTTACATTATATAAATAACAATACACAGTGTAAAAAAGGAGAGCTGATTTTAATGGACTTTGGGGCAGAGTACGCAAATTACGCATCAGATTTAACGAGAACAGTTCCTGTTTCAGGAAGTTTTTCTCCACGGCAAAAAGCAGTATATCAAGCAGTATTAAGGGTAATGAAAGCTGCAACTCAATTATTAGTTGTAGGTAATGTTTTAGACTCTTACCATAAAAAAGTTGGAGTTTTAATGGAAAAAGAGCTAATTAAGCTTGGTTTATTAAAAGCCACTGATGTAAAAAAACAAGATCCGCTACAACCTTTGTACAAGAGATATTTTATGCATGGAACTTCACACTTTATGGGGTTAGATGTTCATGATGTTGGAAATAGGCGTGAAACATTTAAATCAGGAATGGTTTTTACTTGTGAACCTGGAATATATATCAAAGAAGAGAATTTAGGGATAAGAATAGAAAACGACTATTTAATAACTGAAAATGGCCCTATAGATTTAATGGCTAATATTCCAATTGAAGTTGATGAAATTGAAGCGTTAATGAACGTTTAATTCAATTAAGACTTGTTTAAACACAAAAAAGCTAGATGGAATTTACCATCTAGCTTTTTTGTGTTTAAAAGGCCTTGAGTTGATTTTAATATCTTACTTGTGCAAAGCATACCCCATAGACAATCCGAACAACCAACCATTGTTATCAGGAATCGCATATAAATTAACTGGAATATTCATATTACCGGCTTTAAAGCTTTTTCCTACTGCCCAAACCCAACCGGCTTGTAACAAATACTTCCCTCTATCATCTAACCTTCTAACAAATTTCCCTTCAAAGTTTGACGCGTCTGATTTCAACACCCATTCACCATCTACCATTGCACCAAGCGCCGCTTTTTTAAATCTGAATATCGGACCAAAGCCTACTTCGATTCCATATTTCGAACTTCTAAAACCATTCAAGAATGATGCTGCTGGAATTGCCATTTGTTGATCTAATCCTGTTAAAGAGAAATTTATTTGCATTACTGCTTGAACTGCTCCGGTATATAAATATGATTTTTCATATTGGTATCCAATCACAGTCATAAAGGCCTCTTTTCCAAAACCTCCTGCTTCGCTACTTGTTAAAACTTCTTTATTTACACCCGTTACATAAGATCCACCAAACCTTGGTCCTGATAAGTTATAAGGCTTAATTCTTGGCCCTTCTAATTCGGCGTTTTTAGCGATATCAAAATCAAATACTGCCTTATCATCTATTCGTATTTTTTTTGAAAACAATCCTTTAACGGACATCTCCATGAACTTCCAGATGTACTCACCGTCATGTAGGTATTCTGAATAATCACTATCAACGACTTTTGCAGTTTTTGGGTCAATTAATCTTAAGTGAATTGACAGTTTTTCTCCTGTTAGTTCAGCGGAACCAGACAACACATAATCAACCTCTAAACCTACCCCTATTTCTGATAAACACTTTACTCCAAAACACTTGTTTTCAGCACTTACTTTTGAGTGTGTTAATTCTGCAACTGTGTATTTATCAATTACAACTAATGTATCTAGTTTTCTGATTTCCGAGGTTACCATCGATAAATATTGCGCTTCTTTATAGTTTGAGCCAATAACATCAAAGTTTACAATGGCAATTGTTTCTTTTGCCGTTAAACCAATTTGAACTAAACATAAACAAACTATTATCCCCAATTTACTTCTTAACTTTTTCATATCTATTGATTTTAAGTATAGATCAAAGTTGGGGCTATTGTGAAGCAAAAAATAATTGAATTTCGAAATCAATGAACTAAAATTTGCAAAAAATGCAAATCGATAAGACGACTTGAAAAAAGAGATTTATTTTGTAATACAGCCAATATACTTAGAAATAATAATGCGCTGAATTTCCGAGGTTCCTTCACCTATTTGTAACATTCGTTGGTCTCTATAAAACCTTTCAATAGGGTACTCCTTAATTAAACCATATCCACCGTGGATTTGAACCGCCTCATCTGCAACCTCTTTGGCTATTTCAGAGCTGTATAATTTACACATTGCTGCTTCAATTGAGAATCTCTGATTATTGTCTTTTAACCAGCAAGCTTTATAAAGCATCGTTCTGGCTAACTCAATTTTCATATGCATGTCTGCAAGTTTAAAAGAAATCACTTGATGATTAGAAATTGACTTGCCAAATTGCTTACGATTTTTCGCATAATTTAAAGCCATTTCATAAGCTCCTTGTGCCAAACCTACTCCAATTGCCGATATTCCAAGTTTTCCCGAATCCAAAGATTTAAGCATGATTTTTGACCCATTTCCTTTAGGACCCAAAATATTTTCTTTTGGTACTAGGCAATCATTAAAATAGAGTTGTGATGTGTTTGTTGCTCTCCACATCATTTTATCATGAATTGTTTCTGCAGAAAATCCATTTGTTCCTTTTTCTACAATAATTGTTGAAAATTCCTTTTTCCCGTTGTTTATTCCAGTAACTGTTTGCAGTGTTACCCCCCGAGTGATTGAAGTGTTTCCATTCGTTATAAATGTTTTGGACCCATTTATTTTCCAGTATTTCCCCGCATCTTCAGCCTTCGTTATGCTGTTTCTTGAATCAGAACCAGAATTCGGTTCCGTTAAGGCAAAGGCCCAAATTTGATTTCCTGAACACAAATCAAATAAATATTTTTCTTTCTGTTCTTGGGTTCCGTGGTGAAATATTGGATCAATTCCAAGTGAATTATGGACCGACAAAATTCCAGCCTGAGAACTATCAACTCTTGCAATTTCCTCTAGAGCTATAATAAAAGACAGAGAATCTAGCCCTTGCCCACCGTACTCCTGAGGAATACACATCCCAAACAAGCCCATTTCTCCCATCCTCTTAGTTAGGTGAGGAGAAAACTTTTCGTCCCGATCAAGCTGATAAGCCTGCGGCGCAATTTCTTTCTCGGCAAATTCACGAATAGATTGTCTGATTAATTCATGTTCATTATTTAAAAATGGATTTTTCATAAATTATATTTTTTTAAAAAACGGAATTATGGGTCCATACAAATGGTGAAAACCCAACGTCATAACGGAATTAACATCCTTATCATGAAAGGCTATACCATCAGCAACTAAGTCTTTTCCAATTTTATTACAAACCTTTAAATATTCAACGGCAATTTTTGCTGCCACACCATTAGATTTAGACAAATCAACAAAATGATTAGATAATATGGCATCCATATTCTTTGCCCCTCTTAATTCTCTCCATGTTAAATTTACTAGTTCATCAAAATTTAATTGATCAAAATTGCTGTAATTTATACTATTAAACACACCTACAATTTCACCTGATTCATATTTAAAAATTCCATTTTTTACTTTACCGTTGTTGTCCTGACCTCCAATAATGTTTTGTTCTAATAAACGCTTTAATAAAGCATTATTAAAGTGCTCGTTTTTAAAATCATTTTCCATAATATCCATTATAGATTTACAGACATTTATACCTACGTAATCAACAACTTCAAAAATACCCATAGGTCTGAAAAGTAATTTCTTCGTAATTTCATTTACCAAAAAAACAGCATTTATCAAACCTTTTTCAAGCGCTAAACTTTCCACTAGTCCAATGGCATAGGAGACTTCCCTAATAAAAACACCGTTTCCTATAAAACCGGTGAAATCTGGAGCGTTTACAACGGTTTTATTTAAGCTTTTTGCCAATTCCTGAGCAATTAATTCAAGCTCTTTTAGACAATTATCCGTTTTAATTATCTCTAATAATTTTTGAACGGGAGGTGGGTTGTAAAAGTGGAATCCTATTACCCTTCCTTTAACATTGGCTTTTTGCTCAATACTCTTTATAGGAATAGATGAAGTATTCGTAAAATAAAAAGGGTTTACAGTTGTTATTGCCTCTATTTTACACATCAATTCCGCCTTTAAGTCAATGCTTTCTGCAACAGCTTCAAAAATTAATGCTGCTTCTTTTGCCGACTCAATAGAAGTACTTGTTTTAATACATTTTAAAACATCCTCAGTGTATTTTTTGAAATAAACTTCCTTTGAGCCTTCGTCAGGTTCTCCAGAATATATTTCGATTATCTGAGAAAAATTCTTTTCGGAAAACTTTACTAACTGTACTTCTAAGTAACTTATCATGTTTTTTAATCCCGTCTCAGATACGTCTATAGCGAGCAATTCAAACTTAATTCCTTTTTTAAAGTTAAGCTTGAAAAAATATTGAGCCATTAAAAATACAATCCCTCTCCCCATTTTTCCTGAAGCGCCTAAAACACATATGTTTTTAAATTCACTTAAAGTTTTACCGCTCATAAGCCAGGTGATTATATACTGTGATTACGCAAAAACACGTACTTAGTTATCCTATAACATTGATTCAAGGACGTTATTGGAAACAAGATTGACTTTTTTTACGTTATTTATAACAGTTTAGTAATAGCCATAACACCCAAAAAATGCTAGTAAAAGAATTAAGAGCGCAATTCAAAAAGAAAATCCTTTCAAATGGAGTACTTCTTCCGGGGGCTTACAATGCTTTAACCGCAATGCAAATTGAACAAACCGGTTTTGAAGGCGCTTACATCTCAGGCGCAGCACTATCTGCTAGTGCAGGACTTCCTGACATAGGGCTACTTACGCTGAGTGAATTTTCTTTTTTTATTAAATATATAACGCAAGCTGTAAAAATCCCTTGCATTGCAGATTGCGACACTGGGTTTGGTGATGTAATTAACGTTTCTAGAACCGTTAAAGAAATGGAGAGCATTGGTGTTTGTGGAATTCATATAGAAGATCAAATGATGCCCAAAAGATGTGGTCATTTAGAAGGAAAAAAATTAATTTCTTCGGATGAAATGATCCAAAAAATACAAGCAGCTTGTATAAGTAGAGAAGATGATGATTTTTTAATTATCGCAAGAACAGATGCAAGGTCGGTTCATGGAATTGACGAAGCTATCAATAGAGCCAATTTATATATTGAGGCTGGAGCAGATGCAATCTTTCCTGAAGCATTGAAATCTAAAGAAGAATTTGAGTTGTTTGCCCAAAAAGTAAATGTCCCACTGCTTGCAAATATGACAGAGTTTGGTGTTTCTCCCTTATTTAATTCTGAAGAACTATTTTCGATGGGCTACAAAATAATTATTTATCCCGTAACTGCTCTGAGGGTTACCATGAAAAACACACAATCATTATTTGAAGAAATTAAAAAAAATGGGAGTCAATTAGAATACTTAAACAAGATGCAAACTAGAAACGAACTTTATGATTTACTCAAATATGATTCATATGCAGAACTTGACAGTAAAGTAGCTAATTATAAAATTAAATAGTATGAGAGCAAATAAAGGTTTAGCAGGTTTAATTGCTGGTGATACGGCAATTTCTAAAGTTGATGTCTCAACAAGTAGTTTATGGTACAGAGGTTACGATATAAATGAATTATGCGAAAAAACCTCCTTTTTAGAAGTCGCCTATTTACTACTGCACAACGACTTACCAAATATAGCACAACTTAAAAGTTTTGAAGAATTCGAAAAAGAAAATAGAGACATTCCTGACATACTCTACGACTTGTTCAAAAGCGCCCCAAAATATGGGCATCCGATGGACCTATTAAACCAAAGTGTCTCAATTTTAGGAACTGTTGATGAAAAAAATATTTTAGGAACTAATTCACAAGAAGAAAATCTGATTAAATCGATGCTTCTTATCTCTAAAATGCCAACTGTTGTTGCTAATAGTTATAGATTATCGCAAGGCTTAAAGGCTGTTAAACCGGATAAAAACCTTTCCTATTCGGAAAACTTTCTTTCAATGATTCTCGGAAAAGAAGTTAAGGATAGTTTGTCCGTTAAAACATTTGACACATCAATGATCTTATATGCTGAGCATGGTTACAACGCCTCCACTTTTTCTGCTCGAGTAACTGCCGCAACACTTAGCGACCTTTACAGTGCTGTCTCTACAGCTATTGGCACGCTCAAAGGACCTCTGCACGGGGGTGCAAACGAACAAGTTATGTATATGCTTAAAGAGATAGGTTCTGCGGATAGGGCGGAAAAAATTACGCTAGAAAAAATTAGAAATAAAGAAAAAATTATGGGGTTTGGCCAT
>Ga0233426_10002158_pt1 | contig 16849 bp, 18 predicted proteins | sample SI_118_April2016_6_FD_179875 | JGI IMG/M metagenome (GOLD analysis project Ga0233426, IMG submission 179875) | Seawater microbial communities from Saanich Inlet, British Columbia, Canada - SI_118_April2016_10_MG | ecosystem: Environmental > Aquatic > Marine > Inlet | place: Canada: British...
CATATTGGTATGGTAAAAATACTGCAGCTTCTCTTTTTGGAACTGGACCTTCGTACGGAATGTCATCTCAAGAAATAATGGGATGGATGGAGTACGGTGGAGGTAGAAAACTTTACGATGAAACTCTAGCGAAAGTTGGATTTGATTATGTGGGGTTCTTTCATATGCCTATGCCAGCTCAGCCTTTCGGTTGGTTCAAAAAGAACGTAACTAAAGTATCTGATGTTAAAGGAATGAAATACAGAACTGTCGGTTTAGCGACTGACGTTTTGACAGCTATGGGAATGGTAGTAAGAAACTTACCAGGTGGTGAAATTCAGCCAGCGATGAAAACAGGTTTGATCGATGCTGCTGAGTTTAACAACCCAACATCTGACTCACAGTTTGGAATGCAAGACGTATCTAAGCATTATCACTTAGGTAGTTTTCACCAATCTCAAGAGATGTTTGAAATACCAGTGAATAAAAAGAAATTTAATTCACTAGCACCAGCACACCAAGCTATCTTAAAGAATGCTGCATATGCCGCGAATAGTGATAACTATTTCAAAGCACTTGTTAGATATTCAGCTGACCTAGCTAAATTGATGAATGAGCACAAAGTTAACGTGTATCAAACATCTGACGCAATTTTAGCTGCGCAGTTAAAAGGTTGGGATAAAGTTGTCGCTCAGTTTGCAGGCAAAGATCCTTTCTTTAAGAAAATTATTGATTCTCAAAAAGCTTACGCTAAGAGAGTAATGAAATACTTATTGATGAATCAGCCTAATTACAAACTTGCTTATGAAAATGAGTTTGGAGCTATAGCGAAAGTTAAAATTTAATTAACTTTTTGATTAATTTAAAGGGGGCTTTATGCCCCCTTTTTTTATAGAATTTTAAAAAAAATTAGATTAATTTAAAACTATGAGAAACTTCATATCTTTTGCAGACAATCTAAGCACAACTGTAGGGAAATCTTTTTCTTGGTGCATTGTAGTTTTAATGTTTGGGACTTGTTATGAAGTTATAATGGCATATGTTTTTAACGCACCAACACTTTGGAATTTTGATTTAAGTATGCAAATGTACGGTGCAATCCTTATGATGTCCGGTGCATATTGCCTGGCAACTGAATCTCATGTTAGAGGCGATGTTATCTACAGATTATTTAAACCCAGGACGCAAGCTTGGGTAGACCTAACACTTTATTTTATTTTCTTTTTTCCAGGTGTACTAGCTTTAGTTTTTTATGGTTATGATTACGCAGCGTTTTCTTGGAAACTAAAAGAATCAAGCTGGAGCAGCCCTGCACAAATTCAAATTTATATGGTGAAAGCATTGATACCTACTTCAGGTGTTATCTTAACTATTCAAGGTGTTAGCGAAGTGTTTAGATCAATTATATGTATTCAAACTGGACATTGGCCAGCAAGAATGGTTGTCGCAGAGGAAACTGAGAAAATTTTAATGAGAACTTCACAAGACGAGGATCAAAAAGATGTTATTTAGTTTAACTAACCCCGAAGTGGCCATCTTAATGATGGGAGTATTTTTATTTGCAGTGCTATTAGGTTTTCCTATTGCATTTACATTAATGGCGATGGGAATAGGCTTTGGTTATTACGCTTACTATGATCCAGCAGTCATGGAGCATTTCCTTGATAATAGAATTTTTCAATTATTTGTTCAAAACACTTACACTGTTATGGATAACAATGTCCTAACAGCAGTCCCTTTATTTTTATTTATGGGATATTTAGTAGAAAGAGCTGGAATTGTAGCAAAACTATTTTTTGCAATAAGATTAGCTGCACATAGATTGCCTGCATCAATGGCAGTAGCTGCATTAATAACATGTACTTTATTTTCAACAGCCACAGGAATTATTGGTGCTGTTGTAACATTAATGGGATTACTTGCTTGGCCAGCAATGGTTAAATCAGGTTATGATAAAAAATTTGCATCTGGAATAATTTGTGCAGGAGGGTGTTTGGGGATTTTAATACCACCAAGCATCATGTTGATTGTTTATTCAGTGATTGCACAGTTATCACCGTTAAGATTATTTGCTGCAGCAATTTTTCCAGGATTAATGCTCGCCGGTTTATATATAACTTATGCAATAACTAGAGCTTACTTTCAGCCATCGATTGCACCTAAGCCACCAGCAGAAGATATTCCACCGCAATCCGTAATATTAAAAGAAGTCTTAGTTTCATTTGTTCCACTTTTTGCATTAATTATGTTGGTACTTGGAACTATTTTAGCGGGGATTGCTACTCCGGCCGAAGCAGCAGCAGCAGGCGCATTCGGAGCCTTAGTTTTATCTTATTTTTACAAAACTCTTAAGTGGCAAAATTTTAAAGAATCAGTTTTTTTAACCGCAAAAACTACAGCTATGATTATGTGGTTATTTATTGGATCATGGACATTCGCTGCAGTTTTTTCATATTTAGGAGGCCACGAAGTTTTTGAACATTTCTTTAAATCAATGGATTTAGCTCCTTGGCAATTTTTAGTTATTACACAAATAATAATATTCTTATTGGGTTGGCCATTAGAGTGGACTGAAATTTTAATTATATTTGTACCAATTTTTTTACCTTTGCTAGTATTATTTGATGTTAATCCATATTTCTTTGCAATGTTGATTGCCCTTAATTTACAAACTTCCTTTTTAACACCACCCATGGCCATGTCAGCCTACTACTTAAAAGGCGTTCAATCTAAAAATGTTGAACTAATGGAGATATTTGCAGGTATCATGCCTTTTCTCGGGTTAGTTATTTTTGCGATGGTTTTAATGTATTGGTTCCCGGGGATAGCTTTATGGTTGCCAGAAACACTTTTCGCAGATTAAAATTATAATGTTAGACATTTTTTCACTATCAACTAACGAATTAGTTTCAAAAATGAAAGAAGGCCAAATTTCTTCAACTGAAGTTTGTAAGGCTTATATTGAAAGAATTAATAAATTTGAAAAAGATGTAAAAGCATGGAGCTTCCTTGATAAAAAAATTCTTTTAGAAAAAGCAGAAGAGGCAGACGATTATAGAAAATCTGGAAAACCTCTCGGAGCACTACATGGATTGCCAGTGGCAGTGAAAGATATTTTTGGAACATATGACATGCCAACTGAATGTGGAACTGTTTTTAGAAGAAAAAAATCTGCATCACAAGATTCTGAAGTGGTAAATTTATTAAAGAACGCTGGTGCTATAATCATGGGCAAAACAGTAACTGCTGAACTTGCTTATATTCACCCAGGTAAAACTACTAACCCACATGATTATTCACGAACACCAGGCGGGTCTTCAAGTGGATCAGCTGCAGTTATAGCCGCTCAGATGGCTCCCTTGTCTGTTGGATCACAAACAGGCGGCTCGATCATAAGACCAGCATCATATTGCGGTGTAGTCGGATACAAACCTTCTTACGGCTTAATATCAAGAAACGGAGCTTTAAAAACATCTGAAAAACTAGATACCATTGGTGTATTTGGTAAATCTGTTGGCGCGGTAGCTTTATTGGCTAAAGTATTAATCAAAAAAGACTTATACGACCCAGCTACAATTCATTTTGCAGCTGATGAAATTCTAGAAGCCTCTCAGAAAGACCCACATTTTGAACCAAAATTTATTTTTTATAAAACAGACAAGTGGAAAAATATTGATAAAGAATCAAAAAATGCTTTTGAGTTTTTTATAAAAAAATTTAAAAAAAACATTGAAGTATTTGATGTTCCAGGATATTTCAAAGATATCCCAAAACATCATCAAATTATTCATGAAACAGATTTAGCGAATAATTTTCAAGCTTATTACAAAAAGGATAAAAAAAAACTCTCTAAAGAAATAAGAGATGCAATTGAAAGAGGGTTGAAACATTCTGCCTATGATTATGCCAATGCAATAGATTTTATGGAACAAAGCTATCAATCATACAAAGAAGTTTTTGAAGATTATCATGGAGTAATTACTCCATCAGCAAGTGGCGTGGCAGACAAAGGCTTAAAATCAACAGGTAGTGCAGACTTTCAAAAAATTTGGACATACATGGGTTTACCAACTATTTCACTTCCTTTACTTACAGGCGAAAGTGATTTACCATTAGGTATTCAGTTAATAGGTGACAAACTTGACGACATTAGATTTTTAAGCACGGCAAACTGGTTAGAAAAAAATTGTAAGGATGATTAGTAAATTAACAACATTGATAGGCGTAGCATTAGCTGTAGCTTTTTTAGTAGGGTTATCATCAACTCTAACAAGATCGCCATCGATTGGTTTTTGGGACATACTTCCTGCTTATATTTTTGTCGCAATATCTATAGGCATGATGTTTTACGATACTTTCAGCAATAAAAAATAATCTAGCTTAACTTGACCAAGAAAAGCCATCCACATATTCCTTATATTTTACTATTTGTTCAGCCCATTTTCATGGCAACTAATATTATTGTTGCAAGAGGAGGTGTCGAATATGTACCGCCGATATCACTTGCTTTTTGGAGATGGGTTACTGTTTTCTTAATCTTATTACCTTTTTTTTATGGAGAGATTATTCAAAATAAAAAAAATCTTAATAAAGAATTTTGGAAATTATTTTTTCTAGGCTCTATGGGATGTGGTATTTGTGGAGCATTCCCATTTATTGCTGGAATGTCCACGACTATGGCTAACATGGGAATTATTTATACCTCTTCTCCTATTTTTATAATTATCTTTTCAGTTATGTTTTTTAAAGACAAGATTAATCCATCAAGAATAATTGGATTATTTTTATGCCTAATAGGAGTTTTAGCAATAATCAGCAAAGGAAAAATTGATTTATTATTAAGTTTCAAGTTTACGTCTGGAGACTTATGGATGGTTGGAGCAGCTATAGGATGGGCAATCTATTCTATTTATCTTTTAAATTGGAAAAGTAATTTTAGTTTGATGGCAAGATTTACTTTGATAGCCTTATTTGGAGCCATATCATTATTTCCATTCTATATTTTAGAAGAAATTTTTTATTACAATACAGTGTTTAATAACAATTTCTTTTTTTGGGTATTGTTTGCCGCCATATCACCTGGGATAATAGCTTTTACACTTTATACAAAAGTCCAAAAATATGTTGGGGCATCTCTTGCTGGATTTACGTTATACATATTTTCTATTTATTCAGCTGTTTATGGAATTATAATTTTTGGTGAAGAGCTTTTAAATTTCCATTATTTTGGAGCAGTCTTAGTTTTTGCTGGAGTATATTTAGCTAGAAAAATTAAATAATGAAATACTTATATTTAGCATTATCATCAATTATTTTAGCTTATTTCGTAATAATTTTATTTGTTTATTTTTATCAAAGAAGTTTACTTTATAACCCAAGTGAAAATAATTATTTAAATGATAAAATAAGCTTTGATTATAAAGAAATTTTTATTGAAACTGATAAAAATATTGAATTAAAATCTTGGTTTATTGAAAAGGATTTAAAAAAATTCAAAACTATTTTATTTTTTCATGGTAATGCAGGAAACTTATTTAACAGAGTTTATAAATTGAATGAACTCACTAAACTCGATTTAAATATTCTCATAATTTCATGGAGAGGTTTTAGCGGTAATGAAGGTAGGCCAACCGAGAAAACTTTATATCATGATGCAGAAGAAGCAGTGAAATGGCTTAAAGCACAAGGACTAGATAATAAGAATATTATTTTGTATGGAGAATCATTAGGCACTGGCGTTGCAACTGAATTAGCATCAAAAAATAATTTTGGAGGAATTATTCTTGAGTCTCCATTTACATCTATGGCTGATGTAGCCAAGCTTTATTATCCATACTTACCAGTTAATTTGTTGTTGAAAGATAGATACGACACTAAGAGTAAAATTATAGATATTAGAACTCCAATTTTAATTATGCATGGAAAAGAGGATAATATCGTCCCACAAAAAATGGGTTTAGAGCTTTTTGAAAAGGCCAACAATCCAAAATTTAGCTATTTTCCAGAAAGTGACGACCACATGATGGAATATAACAGTCAGCTTTTGAACAAAATTAAATTATTTATTAGTAAAATTTAATCTTCAATACCCAACAAAGCTTTCGAAAAATATTCAGCATTAAAAGGATGCAAGTCGTTTTCTTTTTCTCCCATGCCAATTGCTACTATTGGCAATTTATACTTTTTACAGATAGCCAATACCACACCACCTTTAGCAGTGCTATCTAGTTTTGTAATTATTAATCCAGTTAGTTCATGTATTTTACTGAATTCCTCGACTTGATTCAAAGCGTTTTGACCAGTTGTGGCATCTAAAACTAGAATTACTTCATTAGGGTAGGAAGGATCAATTTTTTTTAAAACATTTATAATTTTTTTATATTCTTCCATTAAATTTTTTTTATTTTGAAGTCGTCCCGCTGTATCAATAAGAGCAATATCTATTTGATTTTTTTTGGCAAATTCTGCTGTTTTAAACGCTACAGAAGCTGGATCGCTATTTATTTCTGATTTTATAATATCAACTTTAACTTTTGCTGCCCAAACCTGCAGCTGATCAATAGCAGCAGCTCTAAAAGTATCTGCGGCACCAAACACAACTGATCTGTTATTGTCTTTAAAATATTTACCGAGCTTCCCAATACTAGTTGTTTTTCCAGCACCGTTTACTCCTGAAACTACAATTACTGCAGACTTTGCGTTTCCCATTAAACTTAAATCTTTTTCATATTTTAAAAGATCGATTGCCATTTTTCCCGCAATTAATTTTAGAATTTCTTTATGATCTTCTAATTTTTTATCTATTTTAAGATTTTCAAAATCTTTTCTAAGTTCCCTAGCAACAGCAACACCTGCATCTGAAGATATAATTAGCTCTTCAAACTCTGTGAGAACATTCTCATCAATTTTTTTTTTAGAAAATATATTATTAAAACCATCTGTCAGACCAGAAGAACTCTTTCCGAGCCCTATTTTAAATTTATTAAATAAACTCATTTTAGACTTCAATCTTAGTATATTTTATATTTGAAACTGGACCTCGCATAAATATATTGAGATCCTTATCTATTTTTAGATTTAGAACTCCCTCTTTAAATTTAATATTAATATTATTCTCAGTTATTTTTTTAATTGTAGCAGCAACTGCAGTGGCGCAAGCAGCTGTACCGCATGCCTTTGTCAAACCAGCACCACGCTCCCAAACATTCACTGTAATGTTATTTTTGTTATCTACTTGAGCAAAAGTAACATTAGTTTTTTCTGGAAATAAATCATGATTTTCAATTTTAGGCCCTAATATTTTAAGGTCATATTCAAAACAATCCTTAACAAAAAAAACTATATGAGGATTTCCTACATTTAAACTAAAACCATTGGTAAATATTTTATCATCAATATTTAAAGTTATGTCACTATGATCTATTTTTTTTGATAATGGAATTTTATCCCATTCAAATATAGGTTTTCCCATTGCAAGTTCAACGTCAAAATCCCCAACAATCTTAGCATCAAGCAATCTATTATTTGTTTTTAATCTAACTGTTTTTGTATTTAAATCTTTACCTAAAAGATAAGCTATACATCTACTTCCATTTCCACATGCACTTACCTCACCACCATCTGAATTAAAAATAGTAATTGGAAAAGCTTTATCAACTTCTTTTTCAATAAATATTATCTGATCAAATCCAATATCTCTGTGAAAAGATCTAAGTTTACCTAAATGAATAATTTTTTCTTTAGATATACTTACTAAGTCTTTTCTTCTATCAACGATAACAAATTTGTTACCCAAACCATCCATTCTAAAAGCTTTAATCATTGGCATAATAGATGATTAGTATAATTATTCGTTGACTTTTAAAACCCCAAATTGTACTTTCCTGTCACTTTCCGCAAAATAACAAGTTTTTGCGGTGCTCTTAAACTTAAGAGCGTCGACACTAGTCAGCGAAGGTTCGCCCACTAGTGCGATCGGTGTTGCGTGTATAAAATGTTTGATAAATTAACAAATAAATTAGAAAATATTTTTTCTAAACTAAAAAGTGCTCCTTCGTTAAGCGAAGAGCAAGTTGATTCTGGTTTAAAAGAAATTAGACAAGCTTTGCTTGAAGCCGATGTAGCTCTCACAGTGGCTAAAGAATTCATTGCAAACATAAAACCAAAAGCTATCGGTCAAGAGATTATTAGGTCAACATCTCCTGGCCAAATGATAGTCAAAATAGTTTATGATGAATTAGTAAATATTCTTGGTTCTAAAAATGAGGAATTAAATTTTAAAGCTGTATCTCCAGTTTCTTTACTTTTAGTAGGTTTACAAGGATCTGGAAAAACTACATCAGCTGCTAAATTAGCAAAATTAATTGAAAAAAATTTTAAAAAAAAAGTCATGTTAGTTAGTTTAGATATTTACCGGCCAGCAGCTCAGGAACAATTAAAGCTACTTGCCGAAACAAATAATATTTTAAATTTACCAATAGTAGAAAAACAACAACCTATTGATATTACAAAAAGAGCATTAAATGCTGCAAATCTAAATGGATCAGATGTAATAATTTTTGATACAGCAGGACGAACACAGATAGATCTTCCTATGATGTCAGAAATAAAACAAGTTAAAAAAATAATTAATCCAGTAGAAACTATTTTAGTAGCCGACGCATTAACCGGTCAAATTGCTGTAAATGTTGCAAAAGAATTTGATAATGCAGTAAGTCTCTCAAGCATAATACTTACAAGAGTAGATGGAGATGGTCGAGGTGGTGCAGCACTTAGCATGAAACATGTAACAGGCAAGCCAATAAAATATATTGGTGTTGGGGAGAAAATAAGTGATATTGAATTATTTCATCCAGATAGAATTGCAAATAGAATTCTAGGTATGGGCGACGTAGTTTCATTAGTTGAAAAAGCATCCCAAGACATAGATGAAGAAAAAATTAAAAAAACTGAAGAAGAGCTTAAAAAAGGTGTCTTTACAATGGACACTTACTTATCTCAATTAAGACAAATGAAAAAAATGGGAGGCATGGAAGGAGTAATGTCTTTACTACCCGGCGCAAGCAAGATGAAAACACAAATGGATAATGCTTCAATTGACGAAAAAATGTTAGTTGAAAATGAAGCCATAATTCTTTCGATGACAAAACAAGAAAAAGAAAATCCAAAAATTATTAGCGGATCAAGAAGAAAACGAATCTCTGAAGGAGCAGGTGTAGATGTGTCAAAAATTAATAAATTACTTAAACAATTTAAAATGATGTCAGACATGATGAAAAGAATGTCTGAAGGAAAAAAAATTCCATCAGGTGTAATGCCAGATGAAATAATCAATCAACTAAAATGAAAGGCGTAAAATGTTAAGAATAAGATTATCAATGGGAGGTGTAAGAAAAAGACCTGTTTATAAAATTGTTATAGCGGATAGTAGATATCCAAGAGATGGAAAATTTCTTGAAAAAGTAGGGTCTTATAATCCCTTATTACCAAAAGATAAAAAAGAAAGAATTAAAATCGAAGCTGAAAGAATAAAATACTGGATAAGCAAAGGCGCTCAACCTACTTTAAGAGTTTCTAGGATTTTAGGTGAAGCCCAACTAATACCAATGCCCAAACCTGGAAACAATCCTTTAAAAGCTGTCCCTAAAAAAGATAGAAAGAAAAAGGAAGAAGGTGGAGAACCTAAAGCAGAAGCTAAAAAGGAAGAACCTAAAGCAGAAGCTAAAAAGGAAGAACCTAAAGCAGAAGCTAAAAAGGAAGAACCTAAAGCAGAAGCTAAAAAGGAAGAACCTAAAGCTTAGTTTTAAGATTGATATTTATGCTTGTAGTAAAAATATTTACTTTATATCCAGATTTATTTCCTGGGCCACTTGATACGGGAATTTATAAGAAAGCCCAGGAAAGTAAAATTTGGAATTTAAAAGTAATAAACATTAGAAATTATGCAAGTAATAAGCACGGATCAGTAGATGACACTCCTTTTGGTGGTGGAAGTGGTATGCTATTAAGACCTGATGTTGTAGCTTCAGCATTAGACGCAAACATACAAGACAACGAAACAATAATATATTTATCACCTAAAGGTAAAAAGTTTGAACAAAAAAATGCCAAAGAGCTAAGTAATAAAAAAAAATTAAATTTTATATGCGGTCATTTTGAAGGAATTGATCAAAGACTGTTAGAGACCCGAAATATTCAAGAATATAGTATTGGTGATTTTATATTATCAGGAGGTGAAGCCGCTTCATTTGCTGTCGTAGACTCAATAGTAAGATTATTACCTGGTGTTTTAGGAAATGATAATTCAGCTAAAGACGAAAGTTTTGAGAACGATTTACTTGAGTATCCTCAATATACAAAACCTCAAAATTGGGAAGGAAAAACCCCTCCAGAAGTCCTATTATCAGGAGATCATGGGAAAATTAAGGGCTGGCGTTTATCTCAATCTGAGGCTATAACACGTCGCCAGAGACCCGATCTTTGGAAAAAATATTTAAATAAAAAAAATGAAAAACATTGAAGATATAAATAGAGAAGCGATTAAAAAAATAGTTGCAAATAAAAAAATTACTGACTTTTCTCCAGGCGACACAATTAAAGTTGGAGTAAAAATTGTAGAAGGAAAAAGGGAAAGAATCCAGTATTTTGAAGGTGTTTGTATAGCTAAAAAAAATAGAGATATAAATTCCTCATTTACAGTGAGAAAAATTTCATTTGGAGAAGGTGTCGAAAGAACGTTCGCCTTATATAGTCCAAATGTAGATTCAATAAAAGTAATTAGATCAGGAAAAGTTAGACGAGCTAAACTTTATTATCTTAGAGACAGAAAAGGAAAATCTGCAAGAATTGCAGAAAAAATTAAGAAAAAAATCGGTGTGGATGTTTCAGTAAAAGTTGAGGAAAAAAAAGAATTACCTACTTCAGATGCTAAAGCAGAAAAAACAAAAGATGCTGAAGTTGGATTAAAGTCCGAACAGCAAACTAGCGATAAAAAATAAAATTTTTTATATGGCTAAAACTCTATACGATAAGATTTGGGACGATCATCTTGTACATCAGCAATCTGATGGAACGTCACTGTTATATGTAGATAGACACTTAGTTCATGAAGTCACAAGTCCTCAAGCCTTCGAAGGTTTGAGAATGCAAAATAGAAAAGTTAGAAGACCAGAATTAACTTTAGCTGTACCAGATCATAATGTACCTACTACAGATAGATCTAAAGGAATTTTAGATAATGAGTCAAAAATTCAGGTTGATACACTTAGAGAAAATTGTAGAGAATTTGGTGTACAGTTATTTGATGTGAACGATAAGAGACAAGGAATAGTGCATATTATTGGACCAGAGCAAGGCTTTACTCAACCAGGTACAGTTATAGTTTGTGGAGACAGTCATACTGCAACACATGGAGCTTTCGGTTCATTAGCGTTTGGGATAGGCACTTCAGAAGTAGAGCACGTATTAGCAACACAAACATTAATTCAAAAAAAATCTAAAAATTATAGAATAAATGTTAACGGAAAATTGCCTACAGGAGTTACTTCTAAAGATGTAATATTAAAAATAATTGGCACAATTGGGACAGCTGGAGGCACAGGCTACGTCATTGAATTTGCTGGAGAGGTTATTCGAAGTTTAAGTGTCGAGCAAAGAATGACTATTTGCAATATGACAATAGAAGGGGGTGCAAGAGCAGGTCTAATTGCGCCTGATGAAAAAACTTTTGAATATTTTAAGAACAGACCTATGTCGCCAAAAGGAGATGATTGGAATAAAGCCTTAACACATTGGAAAACTCTATATTCTGATAAAGACAGTGTTTTTGATAAAGAAATTAATATTGAAGGTAAAGATATCGAACCACTTGTTACCTGGGGTACATCACCACAAGATGTTTCTCCAATTACTGGCCTAGTTCCGGATCCAGAAAAAGAGAAAGATGAGGAAAGAAAATCAGCTATGTATAGATCTCTAAAGTACATGGGTCTTAAGCCAAATATGAAAATATCTGATATTAAAGTTGATACTATATTTATTGGTAGTTGTACAAATGGAAGAATTGAAGATCTTAGATTAGCAGCGAAACTTCTAGAAGGTAAAAAAATTGCTAAAGATGTAACAGCAATGGTAGTGCCAGGTTCTGGACTAGTAAAAAAGCAGGCCGAAGATGAAGGTTTAGACAAAATCTTTACAGACGCAGGCTTTCAGTGGCGTGAACCTGGTTGTTCAATGTGCCTAGCTATGAATGATGATAAGTTAGCATCAAAAGAAAGATGTGCTTCAACGTCAAATAGAAATTTTGAAGGAAGACAAGGTAGAGGAGGAAGAACTCATCTAGTTAGTCCTGGTATGGCAGTTGCAGCGGCTATTCAAGGTCGATTAGCAGATGTAAGAGAAATAAATTAAATGGAAAAATTTAAGAATTTAAAAAGCATACCAGCATACCTGTCATTAATGAATATAGATACAGACATGATTATTCCTAAGCAGTTTCTTAAAACTATTAAAAGAACTGGGTTAGGAAAAAGCCTATTTTATGAAATGCGATATGATGAAAGTGGAGAGCTTATTGAAGATTTTATATTAAATAACAAACCTTACTCTAATTCAAAAATTCTTATAGCAGGTAAAAATTTCGGATGTGGTTCTTCAAGAGAACATGCTCCTTGGGCATTATTAGATTTTGGAATTAAGTGTGTTATTAGCACAAGTTATGCAGACATATTTTATAATAATTGTTTTAATAATGGAATTTTACCAATAATAGTAAATGAAAATATTGTTCAAGAATTATCTGAATATTCTAAAAGAAAAGAAACTATTGAAATAAATTTAGAAAATCAAGAAATTCTATACGGGAATAAATCTATTAAATTTGACTTAGATCCAGCTAAGAAAATACGTCTGCTAGAAGGACTAGATGACATAGGAATGTCATTAGAAAAAGCGCCTGCCATAGACCAATATGAAAAAAAAATAAAAAATATTAAACCGTGGATTGTTAAAAATGATTAAAGTTAAAAATAGAAAAATTTTATTGTTACCTGGAGATGGAATTGGACCTGAAGTTATTAGAGAAGTTAGAAAAATAATTGAATGGTTTAACAAAAATAAATCTTTAGATTTTAAAATTGAAGATGGTCTAGTTGGAGGTGCCTCTTATGAAAAGCACAAAAATCCAATTACGGATGAAGTTTTTTATAAAGCACTTGAAAGTGAGGCTGTTATTTTAGGTGCAGTTGGTGGCCCTAAATATGATAATTTAGAATTTTCTAAAAGACCAGAAAGAGCTCTTTTAAAATTACGAAAAGAATTAAAATTATTTGCAAATTTGAGACCTGCTATTTGTTTTAAACAACTTGTTGACGCATCATCTTTAAAACCTGAGATAATTTCTGGCTTAGACATCATGATTGTGCGTGAGTTAACGGGGGGAATATATTTTGGTGAACCAAGAGGAATTGAGCCAATAGAAAATAATGAGAGAAAAGGTATCAACACACACTCATATACCACAAGCGAAATACAGAGAGTTGCAAGAGTAGCTTTTGATTTAGCAAAAAAAAGAAAAAACAAAGTAACATCATGTGAAAAATCAAATGTTATGGAAGCAGGTGTTTTATGGAGAGAAGAAGTTCAAGCTCTTAAAGATAAAGAATATAAAAATTTGGAATTAAGTCATATGCTTGCCGATAATTGTGCTATGCAACTTTTAAGAGACCCAAAACAATTTGATGTTATTGTAACTGATAACTTATTTGGAGACATACTTTCAGATGAAGCCGCAATGTTAACAGGATCTTTAGGTTTATTACCTTCCGCCTCTTTAGGAGCAAAAGATAAAAATGGAAAAATTCGATCGATGTATGAACCAGTGCATGGCTCAGCTCCTGATATAGCAGGAAAAAATATAGCAAATCCTATAGCGACAGTGCTTAGTTTATCCATGGCTTTAAAATACTCTCTTGATTTAGACAAAGAAGCTGAACAACTAGATCAAGCGGTTCAAAGTGTTCTCGATGATGGCTTAAGAACAAAAGATATCATGTCTAAAAACATGAAAGAAGTTTCAACTTCAGATATGGGTGATGCAATTACAGCAAAATTGAAATAAAGTAGATTTAATATGAATTTTGCAATAATTGGTGCGTCAGGAAATGTGGGAAGAAAAACAATTGAAATTTTAGAAAAATCTAAAATATCTTTTAAAGAACTATATTTAGTTGCTTCAAAAAAAAGTGCAGGAAAAAAAATTAAATTTCGTGAAAAAGAAATTGAGATAGAAAATTTACAAAATTATGATTTTTCAAAAGCACAAATTACTATTTTTGCAGCAGGCAGCCAAATAGCCGAGGAGTGGGCTCCAAAAGCAGCAAAAGAAACTATCGTAATTGATAATTCAAGTTTTTTTAGAATGCAAAAAAATATTCCCTTAGTTGTTCCAGAAGTTAATTCTGAAGCTTTAGATAATCATAAAAATATCATATCAAATCCAAATTGTTCAACAATGCAAATGGTGTTAGTGCTTAAGCCTCTGCATGATGAATATAAAATTAAAAGAGTAGTTGTATCTACGTACCAGGCAGTATCTGGTGCTGGTAAAGAAGCGATGGATGAATTATTTGATCAAACAAAAATGTATTTAGAAAATTATCTTCGTCCAAAAGATGGGTTAAACAAAATTGAATCTAAAAATTTTACAAAACAAATTGCTTTTAATTTAATTCCTCATATCGATATTTTTGATAAAGATGGGTACACAAAAGAAGAATTAAAAATGACAAACGAAACAAAAAAAATTTTAGATGAAAAAATAGAAGTGACAGCAACATGTGTAAGAGTACCAGTAAGAACTGGACACTCAGAGTCAATAAATATTGAATTTGAAAAATCTTATGACTTAGAAAATATCATCAAGATATTGGATAATGCTCCAGGATGTAAAGTTATCGATGATAGAAAAGATGGAGGCTACATAACGCCACTAGAAGCTGAGAATGACTATACGACATATATATCTAGAATTAGAAAAGATAACACTAATCCAAAAGCTATAAATATTTGGGTAGTTTCAGATAATTTATTAAAAGGCGCAGCTTTGAATACAGTTCAAATAGCCGAGTGCTTAATGAAAAAACTTTAGTATTAGTTTATAATTTAATTATGCAATATAAAAATAATCCACTTAGCCCCCATCTTCAGATTTACAAATGGCAAATTTCGTCATTATTATCTATAGCTCATAGAATAGTTGGAGTGATAAATATTATAGCTATTACTACAATTTGTATTTGGAGTTTATTATTGTTGCTAGGAAATGAAAGCTATCAACCAATAAATTTTTTTTTAAATACTTTCTTTGGAAAATTTTTAGCAGTTAGTCTTTCCTGGACTTTTAGTTTTCACATACTAAATGAGTTAAGACATCTTATATGGGATCTTGGATACGGTTTTGATTTAAAGGTTTCGAAGATCACTGGAGTACTTGCTTTAATTGGTTCTTTTGTACTTGCAATTTTATTTTATTTAATAGGAAAAAATATTTTTTGATTATGCACCCATCAACAAAAAAATGGTTATTTACTAAAATTAGTTCATTAATTCTTTTACCATTAATGGTTTGGTTCATTGTAAATTTTGTATCTATTTATGATGAGAACCATTCTGAAGTAGTTCTTTTTTTTACCCAGCAACCTTCACAGGTTATATTTTCAATTTTTGTTATTTTTGCATTTTTTTTCTCTTCATTAACAATAAGTGAGATTTTTGAGGACTATATACAGGATGAAAAAATCAAAAATGTCGCAAATAAACTGCTCAAAATATTTGCTATAGTAATTCCTTTATTAACAATTATAGGTATATATAATTTATCATAATGAGTGCTTACAAAATTATAGATCATGAATATGATGTAGTAGTTCTTGGAGCTGGTGGATCAGGACTTAGAGCAGCGGTAGGCTTATCGGAAGCAGGTTTAAAAACAGCTTGTATTTCAAAAGTATTTCCAACAAGAAGTCATACATCAGCTGCACAAGGTGGAATCTCAGCAGCCCTGGGAAATATGGGTGAAGATGACTGGAGATGGCATATGTACGATACTGTAAAAGGTTCGGACTGGTTAGGAGATCAAGATGCCATCGAATATTTATGTAAAGAAGCACCGAGAGCAGTAGTTGAATTAGAGAGGTACGGGGTACCATTCAGTAGAACTGATGATGGAAAAATATATCAAAGACCTTTTGGAGGTATGACAAAAAATTATGGAAATGGAACAGCTCAAAGAACATGCGCTGCAGCCGATAGAACAGGTCATGCAATTTTACACACTTTATATGGTCAGGCCTTAAAACATAATACAGAATTTTTTATAGAATACTTTGCGTTAGATTTAATTATGAAAGATGGTCAGTGCAAAGGTCTCATTGCTTGGAATTTAACTGACGGAACAATTCACAGATTTAGATCACATATAACTATTATAGCGACAGGTGGTTATGGTAAAGTTTATCAGTCAGCTACTTCTGCTCATACCTGTACGGGTGACGGCAATGCTATGGTTTTAAGAGCAGGTTTGCCATTGCAAGATATGGAATTTGTTCAATTTCATCCAACAGGAATTTATGGGGTCGGATGTTTGATTACTGAAGGAGCTAGAGGTGAAGGTGGATTTCTTGTGAACGGTAAAGGTGAGAGATTTATGGAAAGATATGCTCCAAACGCAAAAGATTTAGCATCAAGAGACGTTGTGAGTCGTTCAATGGAAATGGAAATAAATGAAGGACGCGGCGTTGGTAAAGACAAAGACCATATAAGCTTGCATTTAGACCATTTAGATAAAGAAGTTTTAAACGAGAGATTACCTGGG
>Ga0233426_10002161_pt1 | contig 16832 bp, 15 predicted proteins | sample SI_118_April2016_6_FD_179875 | JGI IMG/M metagenome (GOLD analysis project Ga0233426, IMG submission 179875) | Seawater microbial communities from Saanich Inlet, British Columbia, Canada - SI_118_April2016_10_MG | ecosystem: Environmental > Aquatic > Marine > Inlet | place: Canada: British...
TATAATTTGTAATTCATTTTCTTTTTCTTTTTCTTTTTCTTCTTCTTTTTCTTCTTCTTCATCTTCAGATTCATCTATTTCATCATTTTTTTTATCTTCGGTATTTGCAATTGAGAGTTCATCTTCTTCATCTGAAGATTCTTCATCATTTTTAGTTTCTTTATTTAAGGAAATTATGTTTTCTAAATTGAGATTTTTAATCTCATCTAATAACATATTTCTTAAATCTTGTTTTGCTAATTGTTTTTTAGATGTATAATTGTTAGTATCATATTCACTTAAATGTTGTTTTAATATTTCTTTAATAGGTAAAAGATTTCTAATTGTATTCGTAATACTATCTTTAATTATTAATTCTATGATTCTCATATTTTTTTGATATTCAGATGCACTTACATATTCATTAAATAAATAAGGATTCTTCCATACTTCTCTTGCTACATTAATATAACATTTATGAATAAAATTAATTGATTTTGGTATTGTTAAATCAATCATATTACCATTATTTGTACCAATTGATGTTAAAATTTTAGTATGACTTATAAAAACAGCTGTTAATAAATCATCTAACCAATCACATTTTGACATTTTAATAATCCTTTCTAATTCTGATTCAATAATTACATTGCTCCATGAAGGTACTTTTTCTAAAAAAGAACGAAATAAAACTAAAATAGGTTTATTTCTATTTACATTATGTATTGTCTTTGCTTCATCATAAATAGATTTAATACCATCAAAAACATGTGAATTTAAAATATCTATTAATTGAGTAGTATATTCCATTTTAGCCTGAGCAAAAATTGGTGATGTATTTTTTTCATCCATTTTTATTGATCTATATTTAATTTTTAATTTTTTACCTTATAAAATCAAATGTTATACGATATATTTTTCCACTTAAACTTGTTTCATAATAAAAATCCCGTAAAATTGTTTCTTTTTCAATTAATTCTTTATTTATAAAGTAATTTGGTAGTTTCATATTATTTAAATATTCACCAATGGTAAATATTTCAATCGTTATTTTAAACCCCATACTCTTAAAATATTGATTCATTAAATTGATATCTTCTTCTGTTAAAATTGTAATGTTTACAGTTTCATCTCCATTTCCGAATAAATATTTTATTCCCGATGTAAATATCATTAATAATTCTTGAAAAATATGTAATCCAATCTGTAGATTTTCAACATTATCACTTAATTCTAATTTAATCGTATTTTGTTCTTTCGGTTTTTCAGAAAATAAAAAAATTGTAAAATCATCCGCATCTCCATCTATATATTCGGTTGAGTCATCTTCCATAATTAATTAAGAATTATAAAATTAATTTTATAAATAAATGTATTAAATTTTGATAAATTATTATTTTTAAAAAATAATATATTATCTGAATAAATGTATTTTCGTAATATTATTCATATGTACTTTAAAAAAAATAAATTATTACTTGGAAGATGGAACTATCCATTAAATAAAAAAGTTTTAGATCGTAAAATATACCTTGCGAATTATGATAATTGTGGTCCGTGTGGAAAGATTATGATAAATAATAAAGATTTAACTGTAGGCAAATGATTCTAGTGATTGTGAATATGGATTATTTCTAAACGGATTCAAAAGTTGAGGATCAATTCTTGCTGCGATTGATTCATCATTTAATCTTAATTTCATTGTTGTTAATTCTTTTGATTCTTTAGATGGAATATCTTCATATACTCGTTGTATACCTGTTAAATGTTGTGTTAAATAATCACTTTCTATTTTTTTTATTTGAATATTTACACTATCTTCGCCATTCATAAGTTTAACATTTTCAGGTACTGGTGCCCGTCCTTGAGAAATAATTTCTCTAGTTGGATTGGTCTCAGCATTAATATAACTTTCATCTGACATTTCCTCACGAAGATATCCGTGTGCATTACCATAATGATCAAATAATAATGTGTCTTTTGTACTTGTTTCAGGTATCTCATACCCACTTGTTTGTTTTTCATATAATCCTTTAATGTTACCATTATTCTTACTATTAATTGTTGTTTGTTTTTTCGTTTTCTTTAAATCATCTTGTATCCCCATCGTTAGTTCAAACGCTCTATTCTGAATATTTCCATTATTTTTGCTATTAATTGTAGTTTGTTTTTTTGTTGTTTTTAAATCATCTTGTAATCCCAGTGTAAATGAATCAATATTTGTTGTAACATTCATTTGATGATTTTTCAAAGTTGTTGTATCTCTTTCATTTGGTAATGCTCTGTAACTAGCATGATGAATATCGGTACTTACAAGTGGAGATAAACTTGATGCATTACGGATTGTATCTGTTCCTAATTGTTTTTTGAGTGGTTTTCTTACAGTAGGTCTTTCTTCTGGTGCTTCATAAATTTCTGGCGAAGCATTACCGACGGGTTGTTTGTTTAATACAGAACGATTTGTTCCTTTAATAATTTCTTCTGGTCTTCCTGTTTTTTCAAGATAAGCACCGGTTGTTGTAAAATATCGTTCTGGATTATTTTCATAGAAAGTATCCGGGTCATATTTAAATACTTCTCCCTGTAATCCTCTTTTACCATTAATATCTTTACCAGATAAGACTTTCCCTTTATATGTTAATTTAGGATTACTTAAATTTCTTAATTTGTCTATATTTTGATTATCAGCAATCATTTGACCGATCTGGGTATTAAGTCCACTCTTGCTATCAATATGTTGAATTCTCTCCTGTTCAAATGGTAATTCATTTGTTCTTAATAATGTGTTATTATAACGATCAGGATCCCCCATTCCTTCTCCAAATGTATTTCCAAATACTTCTTGTCTTTCTAAGGGGAAAAAATTAGGTGTTTCTTCTTTTGATTGATAAAACTCAGCCCCTCCTTGTGTCTGATTTAATCTTCTAGGATCATCTATGTTTACATTCGCAGGAGCAGATGAAAAAAATGGCTCCATAACTACACCACGATCATCTGATTTAAAATCGTCAACTGAAATATATCCCCCAGCCGCATTACTATATGTATACTCATTCATATTTTCACTTAATTCAGAAATACTCGTAGATAATGATTCTTGATTAATATCGGATCCAATCCTATTTATTTTTTGATTGTTAATAACATTTGAACCCTCTTCATATGATGCTTCAAAATTCTTATTTGCTAATGTCCGTACAACATTATCCGCTTCATTGTAAAAATTAGAACTATATAAGTTCTCTCCATTAGGGGATGAAACGTTCGCTTTTATTTCTGTATTTGAAGGATCTTTTTTACTATTTTTTTCGTTAAATAAATATCCAACACCAACAAGTCCAGCAAGTACTAATGCCTCCATTTTAATAATCTATATATAAAAAAAATATTATTATTTATCTTAATTGGTAATTAATTGTCTAATTTCTATCGGTAATTTTTTATCATTAAACAAAATATCCATTTTTCCATCTTGAAAATATCCCATTAATTTAAAATGATTTTCATTTTCATATAATAAAAGAACTGTTTTATTATCCTTCTCGTAATCCATATTCATAGAATAATAGTAATATTCTTTAGTAATATCATTGCTACTTAAAATTATAAAATTAATCTGTAAGGTTTTTTTTAACATTAATATCATAAAAAAATCCCCCCAATAATCATTACCACCTTCTTTAATTTTTTTCTTAAATATTTCAAAATTTATTTTTTCAAGATCCCAATCTTCATCAAAATCTCCACAACTTTTAAATATACGATAATATTCTATTATCATATGATAATCTTCTTCAGAAATATTCTCAGATAATAAAGTTCTTAATTCATTTGAATCATATGAATCATATGTAAAATGTTCATTTAATGCATAACTAATACAATGAAATAAACAATCTCCATTCTCACCACAATCTAATACTCCAAATCGTGAATTATTTTCGGGTCTCTCTAAATAACTATTTAATTTTTTAATCCATTGTTTATTTAATTTATTCCAACCATAATCATTTAAATATACATGCCAGTTTTTAGTTGTTAATTTAATATTTTTATCATTTTTTTCAAAAAATAAATGGTCATCTTGTTTATATAATTGATCTGTTAAATAATATTTATCCATTATTATCATTATTACACATTTTAATCTTTATATTTATTTAAAATTACATAATTTCTGTAGTTTTTTTACCGTTTTTTTAATTTTAATCCACTCACTAGATTCTATACGATTAAAATCTTCTCTTAAATTAATTGATGAACTATAAATCCATATTAATTCTTTGATTTTATCAATACTAAAATTATCATGTTTTAATTTAATCCTATTTAAAATATATCTATTACAATGAAAATCATTCGCTTGATATAACCATTCACTTCTTTTTAATGGTTCAAGTGTTAATAAAATTCTAGGTATTTTATCATTCTTAATAATTATTTCTGATTTTATAACTCTATTAATATAATTATTTATCATCCTTATATCACCTGCCATACCACCATACGCTTTTCGGAATAATAAAGAATATAATAATGTTTTATCAGAAATATTCTGATCATTAATCTCATGGATATGATCGTCTTTTTGATATTCTTGTTTTGTTTTTTCTAATGATAAATAATAAACAACTCCTAATAACCATTTAACAATTACTTCTTTTATTTGAAATCCTTTTGTAATTGCTATCATTAACCATACGATTACACTTAATGATTCATGAAGACATACATCTTCTAACATAATTATAGGTAATCTTCTTAAAAATGATTGAATATCTAAATCTAGAAAATGTTTTGCAGTTTTTACAGAAAGATAATCATTCATTCTTCGTATTGATTTTTGTAAATGAGATGATAAATATTGAGGTTTTGTATATTCCTTTTTATGGGGTGGATAATAATTTAATAAATCTTTATCTATATTACCACAGATAAAATAACTTTTTTTATCTATATTAAATTTTTCCATAAAATTATAGCTTTTAGGTTTTTCATTTGTTAAACTTATAATATTTGGTCTTTTATGATTCCAATCTAAATAAAAGAACATTTTTTAAAAAATATAAAAAAAAAAGTTTATCAAATTTAATTTGATAAATTACAATCTTCATGATTGTCAACTAAATTTAAATAGGTATTTTCGCCGATTCTAGTTTCAAATGGTTCTATGATATTTTCTTGAGGATCTTTATAAACATTAATCCAACGATTTTTTGTTTGTCCTCTTAGTAATTCAGGGGGATCATTTAATCGGGTATCTTCTTGATGAAAAAATCCATCGTCAAAATGTGTATACTTTAAAACTAAGTTTTCGTCGGGCTTGTAATGATGTTCGGGATCTTTTGAAAACTTTCTATTTAAATTCATTAATTCTGAATCAATATCTATTAATTCTTTACCCTCTACCACAGAATTACCAGTTTTTTGAATTCTTACTGTTGGTGCCCAAGGATAAATATGATTCATATTTTTTTGAACTTCATTTGTTACATATTTACCCGATCCAGTTGCTTGCTGAAATGTTTCAGCATCATATTTTTCTTGTAATTTTATAAAAGTTTCCATATATATTAATTATTATATTTTTTTTTTATTCTTTTTGAGCATCTATTTCTTCCGCTTGTTGTTTTCTGTATAAATAATCAGAATTTCTAGCAATTTGACGAGATGGTAATCCACCCCTTACCCAAATATCCATAGAAAGTTCAGGAATAATATGGATTGGATCCTGTACTTCAGATTCAAGTCTTTCAATCATTGGTGTAATAGAATAAGGTAATGTAGTTGATCCAGAAATATTACATGGTTTATCAAAACTTGTAATTAAACTATCACGAATAACTGATTCAGCATCAACATCATAAATACCTTTTCCAAAAAATCCTTGATTTGTTAAATTCGGTAACTGATTAATATACTTTTTATTTGTTAATAGATCAAATCTAACATCAGAATCTTTATCAATTAAACATCCTTTTTCTCCCATCCAACCATTCCCACCCTTAAAATTAACATATGGTTGACTTAATTGTACTTCTCTCGCTTTTTCCAATCCACAATCACAACCATACATATTATCAAGGTGATAATTTGAAGGTCCAAATGATTGTTGAATCTCTAAATTAACAACAGCAGGATCTGATGATAATGATCCTTTATTATTTAATGTAAAATCAATATCTAATTGATTATCAGAACATTTCTTAAGCTGATCTACAGGTAATTGTGATACAAATCCACCATGATAGCCATTTGCGGTTACATTTTCGGTTTCTGCCATTTATAATATGTTTATATATTTTATTTTTAAAAATTATCATTAATTTATTCTGTTTGATCGCTTCCAGGACCTCTTGACATACCATATTGATTCGCAGCACATTGTAAGCCATTTCCTTCTTTACATGTTTTAGGAGTTAAATATAACCATTTCGCAAAATTTCCTTGATCGTTTGGAATACTATTTCCAGGTACAGTATAAAATTGTCTCTGAGAATTACTCTTACCAAAAATATCATTTACATCGCGATATAATTCATTATTAAAAAACTTTTCAATCTCTCGTTGAACACCTTTATTATTATATGAATCACAGTTTTCTGTTAAATCATTTGTTGTATTAAAATTATATACTTCGGGATTCATAAATGGATTATTTCTACTTGGTATTCGACAATTCCCATCTAATTTAGAAACATTCTCACTAATTGAATCATCATCACTTAAACTTGTTGTATTCATTAAATCAGTATTTACTTTATTTAAAAATGACTCCTTATAATTACGACTTAATAATAATGTCATTATACCAACCACAAAAGGAATATAAAATACACTAGATTTACTTCTATCAAAACTAAATATAATTATAGAATAATAAATTGATAGTCTTAATAAACTATTCAATTTACGATTAAAATCAAAACCTTTACTAGGTATTATTTCAAATAAATATTTTTTCTCGTATAATACTGATAATTTTTCAATCCATAAGGGAGTCATATATATATTATATTATTATTTATTTATATAAAAAATTAAATTAAATTAATATCTTTATTTTCCTACTTTATCAACTTTCATTTTTTCTTGATGTTTTTTTTGAAGACGATTCCTTACAGCCTCTCCACTATGATTTCCTAAATTTATATTTTTTACATTCTCAGATGGTTTAGATGGTGGTGGCTGACCCATTGATGAAAATAATTGTCCCTGCATACCCATTAATGAAGAAAATAATGGATTTGTCTTCATAGTATCACAAATATTAGTCGCCTCACCCATTAAATCTTCAGCATTTTCACCCGTCGCATGATCATTAACTTTAGAACTTATTTTCTGAATAATATTCATCATATTATCGCCATTTAATAATTTATCAATCCCACCACCATCTCCTCCAATCATATTTTCAAGATCCAAATCTTCAGATATTTCTTGAGCCATCTTCCCAATATTTGTATGTTTAAATAATGCATCCATCTCTTCTAATCCAGTATTAATACTATCTGGATTTTCAGTAATTATTTTATTAATCTCATTAATATTAATTGCCTCATTTAATTTCTTTAATTTTTTCATATTTTTTAATGTTGATTTGTCTTTAATCTTTTCCTGGATTTCCAAACTCTTAATTACATCATTTATTTTATCACCAGAATCAATATTAATCTTAATAATACAAAATGTCTGTAAATATTTCCATATACTATTCTTAGTATTATCACTTATATCAGATTTCCACATTACCTTAAATGAAACATTCTGTAAAATTATCGGATCTGAATTAAATAATTCAAAATCTTTTTCTGCTACTTTATCACTTATTTTTTCTATATTATTCAAAAAATCAAATAATTTTGGATGTAAAGTGTCTTCATCTGATTCTTCATCTGATTCTTCATCTGATTCTTCATCTGATTCTTCATCTGATTCTTCATCTGATTCTTCATCTGATTTTTTTTCTGATTCTTTATCAGATCCTTTATCAGATTCTTTTATAGAATCAATTAATAAATCTTTATAGTAATCATATAATCTTTCTTTATATTCTGGAAATACCAAAATAATATCATTTACAAAATCTTTAAAAATCGTATTTAAATTTTCACTCATTTTATTTATTATTATATTTAATTCTCTATATATTTTTTTATTTTTTAACGTGGGCGATTTGGTCTAATTTCACCTCTTTCTTTCATCATTGTTTCATAATCATTATCAATTTTATTTGCCTTTTTAGATAAATATCCATCATTAGCAACATCAATATTATTCATTCCATTATTATCTCCGCCAATACTTTCATACATTGAATCTGATACAATATTATCATTTCCATCTAAAGAGGCAAACATCAAATCACTACCACTTGATGTATAACCATCAAACATTCCTTCAGTATTTTGCTCCGGTTGCTGTCCCATCTGTTGCTGTCCCATCTGTTGCTGTCCCATCTGTTGCTGACCCATCTGTTGCTGACCCATCTGTTGCTGACCCATCTGTTGCTGCCCCATCTGTTGCTGTCTCATCGCTTGTTGACCAGCGCTTTCCATACGAGCCTTTTCAGCTTGTTGTCCCATCTCTTGTTGAGCGATATTAGATCTTTCACGAAGTTTTTGTTCAAGTATTTTAAATAATTCATCAGCATTCCATACTTCACCATTTGAAATCATCATCGGTACTCTTTCAATTATTTTAGGAAACATATCACGATTATCTTCTAAAGATAATATATTAATAGATCCTCTTAATTCAGGAAGCTTTCCTAGTAATCCAAGTAATTTAATACAATGTGGACATTTTTTGCTAATATATATATTGGATTTATTACTCATTATTATTAATATCTAAAAAATAATAATTATATTTAACCTCATTTAAAAATATTTAAAATTTGATAATTTATTATCTATTATAGTAAAAAACAATGGCTAACAAAATTAATATAAAACTAACCTCACAAAAAGGGAAACCAAATAATATTGCTTTTGATATTAAAGGAGATAGTGAAATTGGTTTAGATAAAACAATCGTAAATGCGATCCGTAGAACTATCTTAGCAAGCATACCATCCGTAAGTTTTAGAACAGATATAGATCAATCTGATATTATTATTGAAGAAAATAATACTTCACTTCACAATGAATTTCTTCTTCATAGATTCGCAATGCTTCCACTTTATATCAATCCACTTGAATGTAAAAAGAACTATATGTTTTATTTAAATGTTGAAAATAATGATCAACCAATCAAAACAATTACAGCAAATGATTTTCAAATATTTCCTTTAAAAGAAAATATTGATCCAGATTTAATTAAAGAAATTAATAAAAATGATTATGACCTAGAAAATCCAATCTCAGATAAAGAAAAAAATGATATTTTGAGACCATTTAAATTTAAAGGAAAAAATGAATACTGCATTCTTACAGAACTTAAAAATACAAATTCAGAAACAAAACAAAATCTTAAACTTTATGGAGTACCCCGTGTTTCATATGCTTACGAAAACTCAAGGTGGCAATCTGTTTCATGTTGTACTTATTCATTTAAGAAAAACAATGAACTTTTCAAAAAAGTTTTAGATGAAAAAATAAAAATTGAAAATCCAACAAATAAAAAAGATTTTCAAAAAGAATTAGAAATTAAAGAAAGTGAAAGATTCTTTCATAGAGATAATTTTACAGAACCATTCTGGTATGAATTTAAAATTGATGCGATTCATCATAATTCTTCAAAAGAACTATTCATTATGGCATGTGATATTATTCTTAAAGATCTTGAAATTATATCAAAAGAACTACCAAAAATAACAACAGAAGAAGATTCATTCATTGAAATTATGAAAGATAAAAATAATGAAAATATATTCACAATTAATTTCCATAATTGTGATCATACAATTAGTAGTATTATACAATCTCATTTAGCAAGATATATGATTAATGATAAATCTATTCTTAATATTTGTGGATATAAAAAAGTACATCCTCTTAAAGAATTAGTAGAATTTAAACTTTCTATAAATCCAAAAAATAAAATATTTAACCAAAATATTGAACAAAAAATTGTAGGGGTAATACAAACTTTTCAAGAAGCATGTGCAGATCTTACACAAACTTTTACAAAAATTAAATTAGAAGCAGATAAAAAACTTTAATAATAATTATAAATAAATAATAACTTCTTACATGGTAATTGATATAAATAATCAGAAACAATCTTCCTATTTATTTTTTCTCCACTCTTATGATAATAACCATGTAATTTATATAATAATGGCCTAATTGAATAATTAACATTCTTTATTTCATTTTCTTTTTTGATGAAGATAGATACATATGATTCATAAATATCTTCTTTAATTTTTATTAACTTATTTCTATATTCATCAAATAAATAACGAGCTTCAGGAAAGTAATTTAAATATTCAGTTAATTTTTTTTTTTGTCGCAATTCAATATAATTCAAAAATGGATGATTATAATTCATTTTTAATTCACCCACATGTACATAATTTGGATTTATCCAATTTATTCTTTCTCCATCCTGTTTCTTCACTGTAAAGCCCTTAAAACGATAATTTAAATTTATATCATTATAACACATTAAATTATCCGTTTTTATATCACATGTATTCGTAATCCCAACTATAAAAGGTAATTCCGCTTTTGTAATATTATCTTCAAAAACCATGTGTCTTTCAATTAAATAAATCTCATTTGTTTCAACAGGAGAAATAATTCTATTCTTATTATGACGCAATACAAATGAATAACAAGAATGGATATCTAATTCTGAAAACCACTCATCTCCATTGATTTCTTTAAACATTTTATGAAATGGAACTTTCCCATCCCATGAATTTTTAGCACCTATATTACTCCGAGTACAAATAAACCATTCATTATTATGATAAAACATATTAATCATAGTTCCATCAATTAATGGTTGAATAGAAATATTATCATTATTATATTCATTCTCATTTAAGAAATCATAAATATTTTCTTTTTGAATCGCTTTTCTAGGTGGGATACATATTACCTTATTCGTAACAGTATTAATTACTACCCCTCTACAATATCGTATCCACGGGTTCTTTTCATAATCATAATCAAAATTATATTTAGCTTTTACCATCATTAATCCAAGTTGATTATAATTCATAACTTTTAATTCATATTTCTTAAACAGTGAAGAATAATTATCAAGATTTTCATTTATAAAATGTTGTAGTTCCATTCTTAAATTATTATTTAATCAGTTTTAATTTTTAAATAATAATTTATCTATATATAAGTAATATGGAAAAAGACTCTAAAAATAATGATGATTTTGAAGAAATTATTGATGAAGACTTTATACAATCAGATAATCCTATAAAAGAAGAAGATGAAATATTAGAAACTTATAAAACATCATTTAATCTTGGAGATATATTTATTATCATTTTTGATGATGGTAAAAATGGTATCTATGATATACTCGTATCTATCTCATCAATTTCAGATGATGATAAAAAAATATATCTAGAAGATGAAGAAAATAATACTTCTTTTATCTCATTCATTAATCAAGATGAAATATTACTAAAAACAGATGATTATAAAATACTTACAATTGAAAAAGTAGAAGAATTTGACTTTAAAAATCTAGATAATGAAAATTTTGTGATCACAAAAGATATCTATCCAGAAGTTTCCATCGTAGTTGAACAAGTTAAATCTAAAAAATACTCAATTCAAGAAAAAAAAGAAAGTTTAATTACAGAATTAATAAGTATTTTCAAAGCGTATAATGATGAAAATAAGATTTTTGAAATTAATGATATCGTTGATAATCTAATCAAAATATATCAAACAGATAAAATTGAAGATTATTCAAATACTCTTTATTTTATCAAAAATCTTATTAAATATAATAAAATTAATTTTCCAAAATGGATCATACCAATCATTCAAAATAAAAAAATACTATACAAAACAGATGAAGAAGATAAAACAGAAAGCATTGATACGATCAATAAAATATTTGAAGAAGAATTAACAGAAAAATATGAACTCTTTTCTCCCGAAAATATATCTTCAAATACTTACAAAAAAATTATGGCAATTCAAGAAAATTATTCTCCATTCAAAAATTCAAATTATATTCTTATTGAACATGATGGTTTATATGTTAGACATTGTAACGAATTATCTCCATGTTCGGGTCTTATATCCGATATTACACTAGATATTAATAATACAAGAAAAGCTCTGAAAATACCAATCACAAATAATAATAAAACAACCTTTGAAACCATCTATCCGAATGAATCAGTTTCACTATCAGGTATGTATGCTCTACCATATAATCTTTATGATTTGTTTTTTAAAACAAATGATATCCTATCATTAACAGAATTATACTTTTTGAGTCATTTTAAATATTCATACAAAACAATTAAAGAAAGATTAGATCTTAAAAAATCATCACCTCATACAATTAAAAATAACTCGGAAAAATTATTTGATATAACAAATATTGATGGTAAATATATTCATTCATTCATTTTAGAAAAAAATATAGATAATTTAGGTACTTCTCTTAAGAATAATTTTTTCACAAATGATGATATTATTAATGCAGTTCCAGATGAAATTAAATCAAATATTTACAATATTGATGATTTTAATAAAGTCTATCTACCTTATGAATTATCATTTAATAATCTAGATCCTAAAAATAAACAAATCATAATTGAATTAATCTCTAAAAATATAAATATGTTTATTAAAAATTATAATAAATCTGTAAAAAGAAAAGCAATCAAAAATATACCCAAAAAAACAAAATCATTATCATTATCAGAAAGAAGTTCTCTGGCTCTAAATTATATAATGAATATACATGTTATATCATTAAAAAATAATTATCTTAAAAGATTTATATCAACATTTTCAAGAGACCCAATTAAAGGTGAAAATAAAAATTATCTCTATGAAATGAAATCAAACAAAAAAATATTATGTAAACATTATCTGTACTCAATATTAACTCATAAAGATAATACTGCATTTGATACACTTAAAACATTATATGGAGATTCTCCAGAAGATGGTATTATTAAATGTAAAGTATGTGGTGAATATATTTGTCATGAAGATTTTTCTTCGTTAGAAGGATTTAGTGATGGTGCTCCAAAACAATCAAATGAAAAACTAAATCAAGAAGATGATACAAAATTACTCAATGAAAAACAATTAGATATCAAAAAAAAAATACAGAAAATATCTACAATCATAGGTGTTGATCTAAATAATCAAGATAAACAAAATATTATAGATTTTTTTGATAGTGTTAATGATGAATTAATCATTAATCACAGATATAATGGAACAAATGCTTTCCAAAAACATCCAGAAGTCGCAAAAATAAAAAAAAAATATCCGATTGTTAAATCACCCAAAACAATTGAACAAAAATCAAAAAATAAAAAAAATAATCAACTGATTAAAAATGAATTAACAAAATTAAAAAAGTTTATGGTTGATTCAAATGAATTATTAATCATTTCTTTCTTAATATTATTCCATCTCCAAACCTCCATACCACCCTATCCATTTAATTCAAAAATTAATCTTAATTTATGGGATATTAATTCATTAAATCAATCATGGGATATCTTTAAAGTATCAATGTCTGATAATATTTCCATTAAAACAATAGAAACATTAGTACTAATCATTAAAAAAATAATAACAATCCATAAAAAAAATACATTCTGGTTAAATATACAAAAATTATTATCAGAATCATCTTTTCATAAAATACTTCCCAATTTTAATCTTAATTTCTTAAATATAGGCTCATATATCCTACAAAATCAAAATATTCAATTAAAATTAAAAAATTATTACCTACTTAAAAATGATATTAGTGTTGTCTATCTAAAAGAAAGTTGGCCATCCTATAAACCAATGAAAGATAATAAAATTGTAAATAATATTAACTCTAAAATTAATGAAGAATCAAAAGATTACCTTCTAAGAAATGGTTCAACGATATTATATAATAATATATCATCCATTGTATCTATTGATCAAGCATATAAATATCCTAGATTTATTCAACTAAATATACCATATTCAGAAATTATGAAAAATCAAAGTTTTGAAAGACTATTTAATTATTCAATTCATCTACATGGTTACTCATCAGAATCGCCTCTCATTAATAATCTATTAAATAATTTTTTAAACACAATCACAGATATGAAAGTAAATGAAATGATAATGAAATTAGGTTGGAATTCCGCAAACAAATCTCTCAAAAAAATAGATTTCGCCGATTTCAAAAAAATATTTGTTGTTGATATTACAGAACATTTTAAACAAATTAATAAAAATGATACAAATACAATTAATACATATATCCATCTAAGTATTAATAACTGGAATGGAAGACTTTTAAATGGTACTCCAAAAAGAAACTATATTTATACATTCCCAAATGTATATCCAAATGAATCATATGAAGAATTATTAAATATACCACTCGTTTTTGAAAAAAAAGAAAATATGGTCAATAAACTTTTTGAAAAATACTGTATGGATGATGATGGAAATATAGTTGATAAAGTATCAGATGATAATTTCATTTATAATTTAGTCGCCCATCCAGATATTGAAAAAGAAGTTCTCTGTTTTGACTCTATACCAAAAAATAAAGAAAACTTTTACAAAATATTACTTCATCAAAATAAAATAAACTCACTGAAAATAATTAATAAAAAAAAAATAATACCAAATCTCATTTATGAAAAAAAATTATTAGATTTCATTAATCATAATAAATTATATAAAGAAAATACATCTTTCAAAGATCTAAAAGATGTAATCGTAGGGGATTCTGAATACAAAATAAAAGAAAAAGAGTTTTCAAAAATATTTAATCTCATCTATGAAAATATCTATCAAAAAATTGAAACAATACAAAGCTTTATTGATCAAACAAAAAAAGATGACCTATTTGATAGTAAACAAACCAATCGTTTTAAATCAAATTTTAGAAGGACAACTGATACTATGAATGTTATGTTAACAAAAATGATTGATTCAGATATTAATTTTGATATCTTTATACATCAAATATTCAACATTGTAGGTAAATTAAGCAATATTAATAATGATTTATCAATGATTCCAAAACAATGGAAATTAAGTGAAACAAATCAAACAAATCTTGAATTATTTATTCATAAAAATATTTTTATGATCCATAATGATATATTTATTCCAGAATCAAATGATCCTGGTTTCTATAAATATAATCAAACATCCAATTATCATCTATGTTTTAAAGGACTTTTTTCATATCTTAAATCATTTTTTGATGGAAAATTAGATCTTTTAAATGGTAATAATAATTCACTATTTACCGAAGAATATTCCCAAATATTTAAAAAATATATATTCATTACAATATTACAAAAACTAACAGATTATATTGCAATGTTAAGCGATGAAACAAGTACAGTTTCAAAAGAAGCAAATGAAATATTTTTATCATTAGAAGAACAATATCAATTAAACATTACAGATTCAATTAAGATATGTTCCACATTTACCTTTGATTTATTATTAAATATATTAGAAGAATTCTCAGATTCGGGATGGATCTTTAATTCTTCAAGTCTAAATGATAAAATTAGTAAACAAAAAGAAAGAGAAAAACAAAACCTCATTACAGAATTAGAAAGTAAAGACTCCGATTCAAGATTAGTTTCAGTTCAACAACAAACATATGGATTAACAAATTGGTTCGGTAATGCCGATAAAAAAAATCTTGATTATGTAAATAGTGAAGGTTATAGAAATAAATTAAATGATGAAAGATCAGATATGATAAAAGAACTGTTCTTTGAAAATGAAAATGTTCTAGAAGCACTCGAAAGTAAAGGTGTTAATACAGAAAATCTTAATCTAACAATAACAGAAGATCAAGATGAAGGATATTCTCAATATGATCAAGATAGAGAAGATGAAGGGAGTGATGGTGAAGATAATGATGGTGATTATAAAGAGAGTTAATTATTTTTTTATTTTATATTATAAATATACATGTTTAAAGAGAATTTTAATCATTTTGTAGGTTTCTTATCCGATGAAGTAATGTTCCGTAATAAAAAAATGGAATTAAATAATAAAAATAAAAAAAGAAATTATTTTATGTTCTCATTAACATACATATTTCTATTTTTACTTGTATTCAAAGTATTAGGATTTTTTTAACTAATTATATTATATATATGATTAAATCATTTTTTTATCTCTTTATGATAATTATTTTATTACTAGATTTTTTCAATAATGTTGAAAGTTTCGTCCCTAATCAAACACAATTTGGAGTTTGTAATGATACAGAAGGTAAAGGAGAAACATATTATCAGTTATTTAAAAATAGTGTAAGTAAACCATTGGATGGATTTTTTTCATCTATTGTAGAAAATACAAATGAAAAAAATCTATCTCATCTATTTAAACCTCCAAAATGTTACGGATCAAATAATAAAAATAATAACTATTTTAACGATAATAAAATAATTGATATTTCAAATAATACATGGAAATCATTATCTGATCCATTTAATAAATATCAATCACATAAAGATAATTATGCCGTCATGTTTGATGAATCAATGACAGAAGATTTTTTAAAAAAAAAAAATAATAATATTAAAAATGATATTAGATTATCATCAATCTAATATCATTTTAAAATATTTACATTATTATAATGTGTATTACAAAAGAAGTTTCTTTATCGGTATTTTTAACATGTACCATATCTTGTATTTACTT
>Ga0233426_10002162_pt1 | contig 16827 bp, 17 predicted proteins | sample SI_118_April2016_6_FD_179875 | JGI IMG/M metagenome (GOLD analysis project Ga0233426, IMG submission 179875) | Seawater microbial communities from Saanich Inlet, British Columbia, Canada - SI_118_April2016_10_MG | ecosystem: Environmental > Aquatic > Marine > Inlet | place: Canada: British...
CTGGATCTTTTATTTTTTTTGCCATAGCGTGAATTCCTATTGAAGCAAATATAATAACTTTGTGATAGATTTAATTTTTACCTTCTTATGAAAATCGTAAATTTTGCAACAAACAAACGAAGATGAATTTCAAAACTATTCTTTTTTATTCCTGTTGTGTTTCTTTAATGGTTGCTTGTAAATCAATCAAAGAAAAAAGTTTTCCAAAAGTAGCGTCAGACGATATCGTGGTGATAGCGAATGATAGTTTAGAATATGAAATTATTATTATTGATCAAGGTTTTCAAACCTATTTGAATAGTGTTGCAAAACCCAAATGGTATTATTCAAAAGGTTATTATCATACTAAAAATAAATTTTACGTAACCGAATGGAATATTCGAGTTAGAAATCCACAAAGGTATTCTCCTAATATTTATGAACAACAAATAGATTACGATACAAACGTAGACTATGGGCTTGAGGTTGATTTTAAATTATATAATTATTTCAAATTTTTGGAATACAAATATAAAGTCAAACCGTTTTAGATTTTATAAATCCAAAAAGCAGAATTAACCAAGAAACGATTAAAAACAAACCTCCCATTGGTGTAACAAACCAAATGGTCTTTGCGGAAATTCCCCCCACGGTTATTGCATAGATAGACCCGGAGAATAATAAAACTCCTATCAATAAAGTGTAACTTATATTGTTTTTTGTTTTTTCGGTGAGTATTTGTGTTGTGTTAGCAAATAATAAAACCAATACATGATACATTTGATATCTAACTGCTGTTTCAAAACTTTTCAATGAGTCACTTGAAAGTACTTCTTTTAATGCATGAGCACCAAAAGCTCCCAGTATAATGGTTAGTGCTCCAAGAATTGCTGTGATCATTAAAAAGGTTTTTCTCATTTTTACTTTTATCTAATTTTTAGCAAGGTATGTCATTTTGATTGGAATAAAAAAATTGAATGACTTGAAAGGTATGTAATACCAGAATAAAATAGGGTACCTTTATATAGTTGAAAAATAATAGAGGATGAGAAAAATTATAAAATTACTATTGATTGTCTCGATATGTGTTTTAGGATGTCAAGAAAAAAAAGCACAAAATGAATCAGATCTTTCTGTAATAGAGTTTGAAAGTCAAATGGCAAGAGAGAACAGTTTTTTATTGGATGTGAGAACTCCCGATGAGGTTGCTGCTGGAAAAATAAAAGGGGCTTCGGTGTTGAATATTATGGGGCCCGAGTTTGAAAAAGAATATATGTATTTGCCCAAAAATAAAATTTTATATGTTTATTGTCGGTCCGGGAATAGAAGTAGAAAAGCTTTACAGTTTTTAAAAGAACATGGTTTTGATTCGGTGTATCATTTAGATGGAGGTGTCAAGGCTTGGCTTAAAGGAGGGAAGCTATTGGAGAAATAGTTAGAAAATGAATTTTTTACATTTTCAAATAAAAGTCCTTTACCAAATTTTTATAAGCTTCGGTATAGACATGTCTTTCAATTTCAACGACAAGAGTTTCCGTAATGATCTCTTTCTCGGATAATGAAAACTCAAGTAGACTTCTTTTGATAGGGCTGGTTTCTGTGCCTTTTACTCTACAGACTCTATTTAAATTAAGACTTTGTTGTTTTGCTAATTTGATAAAATTTTCTTCTTCTTTAAAAGGGATGATTACAGCAAATCTTCCATTGGGATCTAATAGTTTAGAAGCTGCATAGGTCAAATGTTCAAAAGGCATCGCGTCTTCAAATCTTGCAGTTGCTCGCTCCCTATTTTCAGATGGATTTGCATCCGTGTAAAATGGAGGATTTGAAATGATTAAATCATAAGTGTCGTCAATTTCTTGTGCATATTCTTGTAATGAAGCATGGTAACAAAATAATCGATCAGACCAATCGCTATTTTCAAAATTAGAAACAGCTTGTTCAAAAGCGGGGCCGTCAATTTCTATTGCTTCAATAATTTCAGCATTACTTCTTTGAGCTAGCATAAGGCTAATAACACCAGTACCTGTTCCTAAGTCTAGGATAGAGAATTCATCAGAAACTGTCGCCCAAGCACCAAGTAAAACGCCATCGGTTCCAATTTTCATGGCACATTGATCTTGTTCAACAGTGAATGCTTTGAATTGAAAAGGTTTGTTCATTTGTCTTTGAAATGTTTTATCATAAAAAGATTGTTTAATGTTGAAATTGTGCTGTTTTACGATGAAACAATTACACGATGCAACAATTAAATGTACATGTCCACCAAACCTTCCGGTGTTTTTAAAAACATGATTTTGTGTTCTCGATCTACTTTTACAATAAATTGATCAAGCATAGGGATTAGCATTTGTACAGTCCCAAATTCAACCTCAAATAAAGGTTGAGCAGTTGTGTCATTAACACCAGTAATAATACCAATGTTTCCATGTTTTTCATCTTCTACTTGAAAACCTATAACTTCATGGAAATAGAATTTTTTACCTGTAAGCTTAGGTAGCATGGTAAGTGGAAGATAGATACCGGCCTTTAAAATAGCATCCGCATCTTCTTCATTTTCTATGGTTTCGAACCTAACACGAAGTTGATTCCCTTTTTGTAGTAATGAAGATTCAATAAAAAATGGAATCAAGTTATTGCCAAGGTTGACAAAAACTGATTCCATTTTTTGGTACAATTCAGGCTCATCCGTATCAAGTTTGATAACGACTTCTCCTTTAAAACTGTGTTTTCTAACGATTCTGCCTAGATAAAAACAATCTTCTTTACGCATATCGTTAAAATGATTTACTCAGCGGCGTTTTCTTCAGTAGCTTCTGCTTCTGGAGCAGCCTCTTCAGTTGCTTGTGCAGCAGCTTCTGCCTCTGCAGCAGCAGCTTCAGCTTTCAAAGCATCTTCTGCAGCTTGAGCGTCATCAATACGTTTTTGGTTTACTGCTTGTTCAGCTGCAAAAGCTTTCGCTTTTACTTCAGCCTCAGCTGCAGATAATCCATCTTTTTTAGCTTGGATTCTTGCTTCTTTCTCAGCAACCCATGCATTGAATTTTTCTTCAGCTTGTTCTTCAGTAATAGCTCCTTTACGAACTCCACCAACCAAGTGATTTTTCAACATAGCACCTTTGTAAGATAAAATTGCTTTCGCAGTATCTGTAGGTTGTGCACCGTTTTGTAACCATTGAACAGCACCGTCAACATCTAAATCGATAGTTGCAGGGTTTGTGTTTGGATTGTAGGTTCCTAATTTTGCTAAGAATTTACCATCTCTTTTAGAACGAGCATCTGCTGCTACGATTGCATAAAATGGTTTTCCTTTCTTACCGTTTCTCTGTAGTCTAATTTTTACTGACATAATTTAAATTTTAAGGTTCTCGACCTTGATTATTAATGAGCTGCAAAATTACACTTTTTTATCAAATCAGAACAAGTTTTCTAAAAAAAAATAACCATATGGAATTCAGTGCTTTAACTGGATGCTATATGGACTATTAGATACAGTAGGTTTTTGCCGTGGCTTGAAAACGTTTTATCTCCTTATCCCTCCATTCTGCTGACTTGTTTAGTTCTGCAGCCAATAGTTTTGCAATCGTAGGAGCAACCTCTAAACTAGCCTTTGCGTCTAAGAATAATAAGCGTGTTCTCCTTGCTAATAAGTCTTCAATGGTTTTTGCTTTTTCATGTCGAATAGAAAAGAGTAGTTGTCCTACGGTAATGGTATAGTTTGGATGGATACGGTTTTTATGTGGTGTTTTTTCTAAAATTATTTTTTTTATGGCGGAGGCATCAGAGCCGTAGACGCTTAAATCTTCGTGTAAAGAAGCGTTTTTGTCATATCCATGCAGTTTTAAAGTAGCTGTTGGTGATTTAACTCTAGGAAGTGAGACCAATGTTGATGCGGCATTTATAACGTCTTTTGCCATTTTTCTATACGTTGTCCATTTCCCTCCCATAATGCTTACCAATCCGCTATCGCTAATTTCAATTCTATGTTCTCTAGAAATTTCTGATGTATTATTAGGTTTGCCAGAACTTGCCAAGGGACGAATACCGGTAAAGATACTTTTTATGTCCTTTTTTGTTGGATTTTTAGTGAGGTATATCGCTGCGTGATTCAGTAGAAATTCAATTTCTTCTTCTTGAGGTAGTGGGTCTAATGGATGTTCAGTAATTGGTGTATCTGTAGTTCCAATTAAAAGTTTTCCATGCCATGGAACGGCAAATAACACTCTGCCATCCTTAGTTTGTGGTATCATGATTGCTTTGTTTCCCGGAAGAAATTCTTTATCAAGTACAATATGTACTCCTTGACTTCCTTTCATTATTTTGGAACTCTGTTGATTGTCTTTTTTTCTAATCTCGTCAGTGTAGACGCCAGTTGCATTTATAATTACTTTGGCTTTGATTTCGGTTGTTGTACCGGTTTCAATATCCTCTATTACTCCGCCAATAATTTTGTTTTCCTTTTTTAAGAAACCATTGAATTTTGTGTAGTTTAGTAGGGTGCTTCCTTGATTTTCTGCAGTGCGCATCATGCTAATTAATAAACGTGTATCATCAAATTGACCATCATGATATAATATCCCACCTTGTAGTTTTTTTTGTTCTATGGTAGGTAAGTAGGCAACTGTTTCTTCTTTTGATAAAAATATGGAATCACCAAAACTCTCTTTTCGTGCTAATAAATCATAAAGTTTAAGACCAATTCCGTAGAAAGGACCTTCCCACCAATCGTAATTAGGAACAATAAATTCTAAATCATGAACAATATGTGGTGCATTCTTTTTTAGGATGGCTCTTTCTTTGAGAGACTCCATCACCAATCCTATATTTCCTTGTTGCAAGTATCTGACACCTCCATGAATTAGCTTGGTGCTTTTACTAGATGTTCCTTTTCCAAAATCACTTTGTTCTACAAGTAGCGTTTTGTATCCTCTAGAAGCCGAGTCTATGGCAGCTCCAATTCCTGTAGCTCCACCGCCAATAATTAGAACATCCCAAGTTGTGTTTTCAATATTTTTATTCATCATTAAGTTGTGCTAATTGTTGTTGCATCCATAAGGGACGGTCTGTTGTTATGGCATCTGCCCCATAATGTAGAAATCGAAGTGCTTTTTTGGGCTCATTGATGGTCCAGATATATACTAGTAATTGATGTTTTTTTATTTCTTGAATATATTTTTCATTTGCGATTAAACCTGCCCAAAGATTCAGTCCATCAAAATTTGCTGAGGTCGCTTTTGAAATGTATTCCGTTAATGGAAGTATTTCTGATTTTGTTACCGTAGTATAGTCCAAATCCAAAAGCCATAGTGCTTTGGAAAGGGGGAGCTGAGATTTTATAGAGGCAAGTATCTCATAATGAAAGCTTATGAATTCAAGTTGATTATGTGGTACGTGTTTTAAGGCTTTCGCTAAAACAGGGACTATGCTCATGTCACTTTTAATTTCAATAACAAGAATGCCATCTTTTGGAAGGGTCTTTAAAATTTCCTCTAGGCTTGCTATCGTTGTATTGGCCCATTTAAGATCTTTCCAACTGCCGATATCTATAGATTGTAAGGTGTCTAAGTTCTCTTCTTTAATACTGTAGTTTTTAACAGATATTTTGGATGTATTAGCATCATGGATTGCTACAATTCTATTTTCTTTAGTGAGGTGAACGTCAATTTCTACACGCTTTATTTTTTGCTTCCAAGCAAGCTGTATTGCTGGTAGTGTGTTTTCAGGAGCGTCGAACGAGGCGCCTCTATGCGCAATTATTTTTGAGTTGATGTCTGTCATCTGTTACAAGTTTACTTAATATTCTTGAAACGAAAGGAGGTAATTCGGCAAAACAAAATAGTTTTTAGTGATGTTAAAATAAAAACTATCAATTTGTCTTATTTGTTGGTTTTCCCGATCTTTGAACTATCAAAAAGTAGAAATAATTTAAAAGGAAATATCATGAAAAATAGTATTGGAATAGAGAAAGAAAACGCAAAAGGACTCGTTGTTAAATTAAACCAATTATTAGCGGATTATCAATTGTTTTATCAAAATGTAAGGGGCTTTCATTGGAATATCAAAGGAAAAGATTTTTTTGAGTTGCATTTGAAATTCGAGGAGTTTTATGATGATGCAGTTGTGAAAATTGATGAGATTGCGGAGAGAATTTTAACCTTAGAAGGTGAGCCTTTGCATACGTTTAGTGATTATTTGAAAAACACGAAAATTGAAGAGGCAAAAGGAGTAACCGATGGAACCATGGGCGTTGAGATCGTGCTTAAGAATTTTGCAGTTTTGATTTCTCAGGAACGTGAAATTTTAAGTGATGCCGGAGATGCTGATGATGAAGGAACGGCTAGTTTAATGAGTGATTATATTACAGAAACCGAAAAAACAATATGGATGTTGAATTCATATTTGAAATAATTAAAAAATAAAGTTGTTTAGAGGGCAGGATGAGAAATTATCCTGCTTTTTTGTTTTATGCTCTTTTGAATATTTATTTATGAAAGGTAAAACTTGCCATCAATGCGGCTCTCAAGAACGAGTTTGTAAAGAATTTTTTCTATCTCAGGTTTTAAGGATCATAGGTGTTTAAAAATATAGATGCAAACTTTGTTATTCTCGTTATCTTTATGTTGGCCTAGTTTATAGGTCTTTTAAGTTTTAAGAGGGAGCTTCTTGTCTAAATATGTCAAGGGATCTATTTTGACTTTAGACTTATTTTTTTTGATAACTCCTTCTAGTTTCCTTTCAATTATTTGTATTTTTAAAGCCTCTTAAAAGCACAATCAAATTTCCTATATGTATTTAATTTTTGACACTGAAACTACCGGGCTACCAAAGAGTTATAAAGCCCCAATGACAGATATCGAAAACTGGCCAAGATGTATTCAAATTGCTTGGCAATTGCATGATGACTTAGGAAGGGTTGTAGCGCATGATAATTTTATGGTACAGCCAGAAGGTTTTAATATTCCTTTTGACTCTGAAAAGATACATGGAATATCTACGGAATTGGCGCAAGAACAAGGAATCTCCTTAAAAGAGGGTTTGGAGCGCTTTAACAAGGTGCTTGAGAATACGAAGTTTTTGGTGGGGCAGAATGTTACATTTGATGTAAATATTATGGGGGCGGAATTTATTCGTGCCGGATTGCAACCTAATTTCAAAGCATTTGAATTTGATAGTTTTAACTTAGATGACTATAATTTTATAACTAAAGTTCCCGCCAATAGAGAAATGTCTATTGACGATTTAAAGGAAGAAGATAAAAATCGACTTGGAATATTAGATACATGCACAGAATCTACTGCTGCGATGTGTCAGATTCCTGGAGGTAGAGGAGGAAAATTCAAACTACCTACTTTAACAGAATTACATAATTATTTATTTGGCGTTGGTTTTGGAGAAGCTCATAATGCAACTGCCGATGTTGAGGCCACAACACGCTGCTTTTTTGAATTGTTGCGAAGAGAGCGCTTTACCAAGGAACAGCTAGCTGTGTCGCAAGACTATTTTGTTGATTTTAAAAAGAAGAATCCAAATCCGATTGAGGTCATTGGTTTAAAACATTTGAACCTAAAACAGGAAAGTGATAAAATCAGAAAACGCCAATCTGAACAAGAAGGTGCGGCAGGAAAAGGAATCAATGTAAAAGAAAGTCTAGAGAAATTAAAGAATGTTTCCTTTGGCCATTTACACAATCATACGCAATATTCCATTTTACAATCAACCATAGAAATAGGGGCTTTGGTTGATACTGCAGGGAAGCATAATATGTCTGCTGTTGCGATGACTGACACGGCAAATATGATGGCCGCTTTTCATTTCACCAATGCCGTTGATAAGTATAACAAAGGACTAAAGGCAAAACGAGAAGAGGCTGAAGAGGCAGGAGAAATTTTTGAAAGCAAAGATTTGGTTCCAATCGTTGGGTGTGAATTTAATGTCTGTAAAAATCATTTAGATAAGTCGCAAAAAGATAATGGTTATCAAGTAGTACTTTTAGCAAAGAACAGAAATGGCTATCAAAATTTAGCAAAAATGTCTTCTACAGCCTTCGTAGATGGGTTTTACTATGTCCCACGTATTGATCGAGAGATTGTTGAAAAGTATAAGGAAGATGTTATTGTTTTGACGGGTAGTTTGTTAGGAGAGGTTCCTAGTAAAATATTAAATGTTGGCGAAAAACAAGCGGAAGAGGCATTGGTTTGGTGGAAGGAACAATTTGGAGATGACCTTTATATTGAATTAATGCGTCATGGTCAAGAAGATGAAAATGTTGTAAATAAAGTATTATTAAAGTTTGCTAAACAGTACGATGTAAAAACAATAGCAACTAATAACACCTTTTATATCTCGAAAGAAGACGCCAATGCACATGATATTTTATTGTGTGTTAAAGATGGTGAAAAGCAGGCAACACCTATAGGGAGAGGTAGAGGATATCGTTTTGGTTTGCCGAATGATGAATATTATTTCAAGTCTCCTGAAGACATGAAGGAATTATTTGCTGATATTCCTGATGCTATTACAAATATTCAGGAATTGGTAGATAAAATTACGCCATTTACCTTGGCAAGTGATGTTTTACTGCCAGCTTTTGATATTCCTGAACAGTTTCAGGATAAAAAGGATCTTGAAGATGGCGGTAAACGTGGTGAAAATAATTTCCTTGGACATTTGGTGTATGAGGGAGCTAAGAAAAGATATGGAGAAATTACTCCAGAAATAAAAGAACGTTTGGATTTAGAATTGGATGTAATTGAGAAAACAGGGTATCCTGGTTATTTCTTGATTGTAGAAGATTTTATTAGAGCCGCCCGTGATATGGGGGTTTCAGTAGGTCCGGGACGTGGATCCGCTGCAGGATCGGTTGCTGCTTACTGTTTGTGGATTACAAATATAGATCCGATAGAGTATGATTTACTTTTTGAGCGTTTCTTGAATCCAGAGCGTATATCCATGCCCGATATTGATATCGATTTTGATGATGAGGGGCGTGGACGTGTTATTGATTATGTAATTGATAAATATGGTGCCAATCAGGTAGCGCAGATTATTACCTACGGTACCATGGCAGCAAAATCGTCTATTAGAGATACGGCGCGTGTGTTGGATTTGCCATTGTATGAGGCGGATCGGGTTGCAAAGTTGATTCCAGGGATGAAATTGAAAAAGATTTTTGGACTGGATGATAAGGCGTTGGCTGATAAATTGCGTTCGGAAGAAATTGAAATGGTCAATGAGTTAAAGCGTATTTCAGATGGAAACGATTTAACAGCAGAGACTGTAAATAAAGCTAGAATTCTTGAAGGTTCTGTGAGAAATACTGGAATTCATGCTTGTGGGGTGATTATTACTCCTGATGATATTACAAAATATGTACCGGTATCTGTAGCAAAAGATTCAGAGATGTATGTCACTCAGTTTGACAACTCGGTGGTAGAGGATGCAGGTTTACTAAAAATGGACTTCTTGGGTCTAAAGACCCTTACCTTAATCAAGCATACTTGTAAAATAGTAAAAGCACGTCACAATGTTGATTTGGATCCGGAAGCTTTTCCTATTGATGATGTGAAAACCTACGAGCTTTTCCAAAGAGGAGAAACCGTTGGGATATTCCAGTATGAATCTCCTGGGATGCAAAAATACATGCGTGAACTGAAACCTACGGTTTTTGCAGATTTGATTGCGATGAATGCCTTGTACAGACCTGGTCCTTTAGAATACATTCCAAGTTTTATTAATAGAAAGCACGGAGTAGAAGAAATTTTATACGATTTGCCTGCCGAGGAATATAAAAATCGTTTGGCAGAAACCTATGGAATTACGGTGTATCAAGAGCAAGTAATGTTGCTTTCTCAAGATTTAGCTGGGTTTACCAAAGGTCAGGCCGATACTCTGCGTAAGGCGATGGGTAAAAAACAAATTGCGGTACTAGCAAAAATGAAGCCGTTATTTGTGAATCAGGCTTCTGAAAGAGGACATGATGAAAAAGCTTTAGAGAAAATTTGGAAGGATTGGGAGGCATTTGCATCTTATGCCTTTAACAAATCCCACTCTACATGTTATGCATGGATTGCTTATCAAACGGCATATTTGAAAGCACATTATCCTGCAGAATATATGGCTGCGGTACTGACCAATAACATGAATGATATCAAGCAGGTTGCCTTTTTTATGGAGGAATGCAAGCGAGGTGGTCTGACTGTTTTGGGTCCGGATATCAATGAATCTTATTTGAAATTCTCTGTAAATGAGGAAGGAGCCATTCGTTTTGGAATGGGAGCTATTAAGGGTGTTGGTGGAGCCGCAGTAGAAGAAATTATTAGAGAGCGAAAAAAGAATGGGAATTATACTTCTGTTTTTGATGTTGTTAAAAGAATTGATTTAAGGGTTGCTGGTAAGAAGGCTGTGGAAGGTTTGATTTTGGCTGGAGGATTTGACTCATTTAAAAGTACTCATAGAGCTCAGTATTATGTGCAAGATGAAAAAGGAGTTACTTTCTTAGAAAAAGCTTTGAAGTTTGGGAATAAGTATCAAGAGAGTCAAAATTCCTCTCAAGTTTCTTTGTTTGGAGAGGCCTCTGCTGTAACATTTCCTGAACCTGATATTCCAGGTTGTGATACGTGGGGAACGATGGAGTTGTTGGCTAGAGAAAAGGAAGTTACAGGAATGTATATTTCGGCCCATCCATTGGATGATTTTAAAAATGAAATGCGTTTTTGTAATACAACGCTTTCCGCTTTTAAAGGAGATTTGACCAAATATTTAGGACATAAATTAAGTATTGGTGCGATTCTGACAGGTGTAGAGCATCGTGTATCAAAAATGGGTAAAGGTTGGGCAACTTTTACCGTAGAAGATTATGGAGATAGTCATGAGTTTCGGATATTTGGAAATGAATACTTGCAATTCAGACCTTTTTTAACTGAAAATACATTTTTATATATAAATGCTGTTTTACAACCTGGTTGGACTAATAAAGAAACAGGTGTACAAGGAGAACCTCGATTGAAGTTTACTAATTTTATGTTACTTCATGATGTTATGGATGAGAAGTGTGAGAAAATCACAGTTCAATTAAATATGAATGAGGTTACAGAAGAATATGTTCGTTTCTTATATGAAGTGTTGTCGGATTATTCCATTGCAGGAAAACAAAAATTATCCTTTGCAATCAGAGAACAAAAAGAAAAGATTGATTTGACGATGCCAAGTAGAGGGATGAAAATCAATGCCTCTCCTGAGTTTTTTAGTCGTATGGAAAAAGAAAATATTCGATATAAAATTAACTAAAAAAAAGTTTTTAATATTTGGTTTTGAGATGTTTGATACATTGCTCAATACTCAATACTCAATACTCAATACTCAACAAAATGTCAGGAATTTATATCCACATCCCTTTTTGCAAACAAGCATGTCATTATTGTGATTTTCATTTTTCTACTTCCTTGAAAAAAAAAGAGGCTATGTTGGGTGCGATTCAGCTAGAATTGGTTCAAAGGTCTGATGATTTTAAAAAAGATGTTATCGAAACAATTTATTTTGGAGGGGGAACACCAAGTTTGTTATCACAGCAAGAAATTGACACTCTACTGGAGGTAGTCTACGCTAATTTTAAAGTTGGGGAAAAACCAGAAATTACTTTAGAAGCCAATCCGGACGATTTAAATTCTGAAACCATCAAAGAACTAGCTCACTCCAAAATAAATCGTTTGAGTATAGGTGTACAATCCTTTTTTGAAGCTGATCTGAAAATGATGAATAGAGCGCATAGCGCAACTGAAGCGATTCAATGCTTACAAGAAGCTACTACGTTTTTTAATAACATTACAGTAGATTTGATTTACGGAATTCCGGGTCTGACACAAGAACGTTGGGAACAAAATATGCGTACCGTTTTTAATTTAGGAATCAATCATATTTCCTGTTATGCATTGACGGTAGAGGAGAAGACCCCTTGGGCAAGTTTTGTTAAAAACAAAAAATACCCCCCTGTGGATGAAGAGTTGGCACTTAGGCATTTTCTTAGTTTGGTAAAAGAGGCGGAAGAAAATGGGTTTGAACATTATGAGATTTCAAATTTCGGAAAACCGAATTATTTCTCTCAACACAATAGTTCTTATTGGAAAGGAAAACATTATTTAGGAGTAGGGCCTTCAGCGCATTCTTATTATAACAAGAATAGGTATTGGAATGTGTCAAATAATGCAAAGTATATAAACGCTCTTGAGATTGGAGGTTCTTATTATGAGATGGAGGCGCTTTCTGTGGTTGATAGATTTAATGAGGCGGTGATGATTGGTTTACGTACTATTTATGGGGTTGATATGGCAAAGTTGAAATTGGATTTTGGATTGAAATTTTATGACTACTTGTTAAAGAATTCTAAGAGTTTTATAGATAATGGTACTTTGTATTTAGTAGATAATTGTTTAAAGGCTACAAATAAAGGAAAGTTTTTAGTCGATGGTATTGCGGCTGAACTGTTTTATGTGTAGTTTTAATTTTTTTTATGACCATTGAATAATTAACATATTTATGATGAAGAATCTATTTAAAAATTTGACTTTTACTACTTTATTAGGATTATTTGTTAGCTTAGTACTCATGTCTTGTGGAGATGGAGTCAAGGAGGCTTACGACGCTGAGGTTTCTAAGGCAGATGTTTTATTTCAGAAAAAAGAATATGTAGATGCAAAAGCAGTGTATTTAAAAGCATCAAGTATAAAAAAAGACGAGGTATACCCTAGAGAGCAGATAACAAAAATTGAGGATTTGTTGTCTAAAAGACAAGAAGATGTTGAGGAAGTATCTAATATTCCTAACGTTGAGGTTGAAAAAGGGTTAGTGGAGTCTTCAAGTTCAAAACCTTTTCATATCATAGTTGGTAGTTTCTCTATTCAAAACAACGCTCTTGGTTATCAGAAAGAATTATCTTCTAAAGGCCAGCAAAGTTTAATTCTAAGAAGTAGAGAAGGGAATTATTTAGTGAGTGTTCATTCTTGGGAGACTTTAACTAAGGCGTATAATTACTTAGCAGCAAATAAAGAGACTCTTAATGAGGCTTCGTGGGTGTACAGAGTCAAGTAATTTGTGTAGTTACTATTTAAATAGCAATGAATATTGAATCGTTAAGAGATTATTGTTTGTCCAAGCCACAGGCAACAGAATCTTTTCCTTTTGATGTGGCTACCTTGGTGTTTAAAGTAGGTGGTAAAATGTTTGCTTTGACGAGTATGGAGAAAGTGCCACCTTCGGTGAATCTAAAATGTGATCCAGAGAAATCATTGGATTTACAAGCGTGTTACAAGTATGTAAAGCCAGGATTTCATATGAATAAAAAGCATTGGATTACAGTATCGTATTTGAGTATGTCTGATAATCTCATTTGTGAGCTGGTAGATCAATCTTATGATTTGGTTGTTGATAATTTATCAAAAAGCACTCGTTCTGAACTTAATTTGTAGAGCTGTGATTAATATCTCTTTTGGTTAGTCTCTTTCGCTTGTTTTTCATACATTTAAGTATAACGAAAAACGAGTAACTGTGTTTTGGTATCATGAAGATTTAGATAGATTAGAAAGAGAAATTACTGATTTAGGATACGAACCTAAGATGGTGTTTTATGGGAGTTCTTCGTTTAGTTTATGGACAGGTTTAATCCATGCTTTTAAGGATTATTTACCTGTGAATTTGGGTTTTGGCGGCTCTACTTTAGCGGCTTGTACATGGTTTTTTGACAGAGTATTTGAGAATATTAAAAGACCTGAGGCTATTGTTATTTATGCTGGAGACAACGATCTAGGAGATAAGCGTCACCCTGAAGAAGTTGTGCTGTTTTTTGAAAGTTTATTGGCAAAAATCCGATGTAAATATGGCGAAATCCCTTGTACATTTATATCTATCAAACCTAGTATAAGCAGATGGTACTTGTCTGATAGCATACGTTATACAAATAGCAATGTGAAAGAAATTTGCTTGAAGGATTCTAATTTTCATTATGTTAATGTCTATGATGCGATGTTAGATGATGCAGGTTATCCAAATGGAGACTTATTTATAGAAGATGGGTTGCATTTAAATGGAAAAGGGTATAAGTTGTGGGAAAATAAACTAAAAGAGGTAAGCAAGATATTTCCCGAAAAAATTAAAATAAAGATGTGAGGTAATATATAATTCAACCCATGATATAAGCTATGAAAAGAACATATCATAAATGGTACAGTCCGAATTTAGAGAGAGAAATGGAACTTCTTGTTTTTGGTAATGAAGGAACTAAAGTGTTCTTTTTTCCTCCAAGGATGGGACGTTTTTATGATTATGAAAATTGGGATATTGTAGCAATGCTTTCAGATAAAATTAATAATGGTTATATACAGTTATTTTGTTTAGATAGTATTGACTTAGAATCGTTTTACAATGTTGCATGTCATCCAAGAAAAAAAATGTTTAGGCATTCTCAATACGAGAAATATATTATAGAAGAGGTTTTGTCTTTTGCGTCATCAATCAATAAAAGTTCACATCTAATTGTTGCAGGTTGTAGTTTAGGCGCATATCATGCGGTGAATATTGCTATGCGTCATCCGGATTTGTTTTGTAAGGTGGTTGGAATGAGCGGCCGCTATGACCTCACGGAGTCAAAAGGCTGTTTTGAAGATTTGTTGGATGGTTATCATGATTCTGAGGTTTATGCTAATATGCCTAATCAGTATTTACAAAACATTAATGATCCTGTGGTTTTGTCTCAATTGAATAGGTTGGATATTGTTTTGGTTATAGGTAAAGAAGATGTGTTTTTTTCTAGTAACTGTTTGCTCAGTGAGATTTTAAATTCTAAAGGAATCTCTCATTGTTTGTATGAGTGGAGTGAAGAAGCTCATAGATCGCATTATTGGCGTGAGATGGTGAAGATTTACATATAATCTGGACTAAATTTATAGGTGATTTAGTGCTGTTCATTTATTAAGTTTTTTAAAATAAATTTGGCTCGTGAGAGAAAAGTCTAAATTATTGTTTTTTTGAAAGTTCTGTAAAGTATTTATAAAACAAGGGGATGGTTTCAATACCTTTTAAGAAGTTGAAAACTCCAAAATGTTCATTAGGTGAATGAATTGCATCACTGTCTAGGCCAAATCCCATTAAAATAGATTTGCTGTTGAGTTCTTGTTCAAATAAGGCGACAATTGGAATGCTTCCACCTGACCTTTGAGGTATAGGGGTGCAGTGAAAAGTATCTTCGTAGGCTTGTTTTGCTGCAAGATAACCAATGTGATCAATCGGGGTAACATATGGGTGGCCTCCATGATGAGAAGTCACTTTTACTGAAACTGATTTTGGTGCTAGACTTTTAAAATAATTGGTAAATAACTCAGAGATTTGTTCATGATCTTGTCCCGGTACCAAACGCATGGAAATTTTTGCATGGGCTTCAGATGGAATCACTGTTTTGGCTCCTTCACTAATATAGCCCCCCCAAATCCCATTCACATCTAAAGTTGGCCTTATAGCGTTTCTTTCATTCGTTGAGTAGCCTGTTTCACCATGTATCTCTTTTATGTCTAGTGCATTTTTATAGGCATCCAAAGAAAAGGGTGCTTTGGCCATTTCTTGTCTTTCTTCAAGGGAAAGTTCTTCTACATTGTTATAAAAGCCAGGTATGGTAATTTTGTTGTCTGAATCCTGAAGCTTTGAAATCATTTGTGTTAAAATATTAATTGGGTTGGCAACGGCACCTCCATATAACCCTGAATGCAAATCTCTATTAGGTCCGGTTACTGTAACTTCCATATAAGACAGTCCTCGCAAGCCTGTGGTGATGGAAGGTTGTGAATTGGAAATCATTCCGGTGTCTGAAATTAAAATAATATCGTTTTTAAGTTTGTCTGTATGTTCTTTAACAAACCACTCCAAACTTGGGGAACCAATTTCTTCTTCTCCTTCAATCATGAACTTTACATTGCAAGGTAATTCATTGTTTTGAATCATGTATTCAAATGCCTTTATGTGCATAAACATTTGTCCTTTGTCATCGCAGGCTCCACGTGCAAAAATAGCACCTTCTGGATGTGTATCCGTAATTTTAATAACTGGGTTAAAAGGAGGTGATGTCCATAATTCTAATGGGTCAGCAGGTTGCACGTCATAATGGCCATACACAAGAATAGTAGGTAAATCTGAGTTTGTAATCTTTTCTCCATAGACAACAGGGTTACCCGGTGTTTCGTGAACTTGTACATTGTCGCAACCCGTTTTTTTAAGTTGTTCTTTCACAAATGCTGCAGTCTGTAAAATATCTTGTTTGTAAGCAGTATCTGCACTAATAGAAGGAAGTTTTAAAAGTTCGAATAATTCAGAGAGATACCTATCTTTATGGTTATCAATGTGTTGTTTTCTGTTTTTCATAGGGCCAAAAAAAATGTTTCTCAAAAATAAGAAAAATCAAGGTATCTGCTTTGAAGTTTACGAGTATTGTGTATATTTGCAATCGCAATAAAGCTGCAGGCGTGGTGGAATTGGTAGACACGCTAGACTTAGGATCTAGTGCCGCAAGGTGTGAGAGTTCGAGTCTCTCCGCCTGTACAACGTAAAACCTCAACTCTTTGAATGTAAAGATGTTGAGGTTTTTTTATGTTCTTTTTTGTGTGTGATTGATTCTATGTTATGCCTAATCAATTGGATATCGTTATTTCGATAGTAGGAAAAACTACCTTTTAAAAGGAGGTTCCTTTTTTTAGCTTTTATCAGCACAGTAGGTGTTTTAATATCATTGCTTTAGAGTGACATATTTCTCATAAGAGCAAACTAAGATTATACAGTTCAGATATTTTTAGAAGTGTCAACAAACAAAAATTGG
>Ga0233426_10002165_pt1 | contig 16812 bp, 10 predicted proteins | sample SI_118_April2016_6_FD_179875 | JGI IMG/M metagenome (GOLD analysis project Ga0233426, IMG submission 179875) | Seawater microbial communities from Saanich Inlet, British Columbia, Canada - SI_118_April2016_10_MG | ecosystem: Environmental > Aquatic > Marine > Inlet | place: Canada: British...
GCTTCCAATTTATCTCAGAATCTACAGTTGCATTCATCCCACATTTCTCACATTTGATTTGAATCATCACATGAGTTAATTCAATCTCTAGTACATCCTTTGTTGCATCAAAGGCCCCTTCGTTCCATACATGTTCACAGTTAATCATAGAATTATAATTCGATAATCGGGAGTTATTCATTTTATGCATGTATCAACAGTGATCAATATTAGGGCATTTTACCTTCATTTTCTAACCTTAATCTAAACTCAAATACAGATTGAATTCTTCTGTCATATCTTTGTGCACTTGCAAGAATTACTTCTGCTAACCATTCTGGATGCTCTCTTTCAACTAATTTTTCCATAATTTCTTCAATTGTTAGGGCATTAAATGGATCCTCACCTGTCAGCATATTCCACAATATTTGACCAAGACTGTAAACATCTGTAAATCCACCATTTTTACCTTGTCTTCTTTCAGGAGGGGACCATCCTTCAGACATGCCTTGAGTATGACTTACATGTTCGGTATCAACTATTTTTGCAAGTCCAAAATCAATAATGACAGGCCCTCTATCGGGTTCTATTATGATATTATGAGGTTTTATGTCTCTATGATAAATTGGCGTCTCTAGGTCTGCCATATATTCTAATGGTTCACATATTTGTTTGATGATTTTAATAACTTCTTCGAAGTCAAGTCCCTTACGAAGTTTTGTGAGTGTATCAATATCTGATTTTAATGATGACCCAGATATATTCTCCATAATCAAAACTCCAACTGATTCACCATTACTTTTATCAATTTCACCATAATCTAATTGATTCGGAATACGAATATGTTCGAGACTGTTTAATATTTTAGATTCTTCCTTAAGTCTTCTATTGACTTCTGGAAGAGGATTAAATCTACTTGCAGCTGCTTCTTTCCAAACTACAATGTCTCCTGTTTTTATTTCTATAGCTCTGAAAACATTTGCCATACCTCCTTCGCCAATTAATTCGGCCTTCCTAAATTTTGATTCGATACCTAGTTGGGCCAATTTGGCATCAGATCCTGCACTAAAATTCAGAACCCCATCATCTGCAAGATCTGCTTCGATATCTTCTACTGTTCTTCCCAGTGCTCTAGCCATTTCGATATTACGCTGTTGAAGTGCCTTTGCGACTGTCTCATCATTTTTATCCTGAATTGATACAAGCGACTTCATTTTACTATTACTTTGTTTTTCTTTCAAATTTATTTCATGAGCCAATAGAGAATTTACTGCATCATTTTTAGTAGAATGAATACTATGTACAATTTTTATGTCTCCATTAGAAACTATTACAGCCCATTTACCCTGATATGCTCGTGGAGGTAAATTAGATACTTGTTCCGTATTGAAAACATCTATTGTATCACTACCAACGACACGGGTGTATCGAGTGCTTAATTGAGAATATTGCCTTTTTGTCGTTTTAGATTTCATTGGCTTTTTACCTCTATTTATAAACAAAAGAACATAATATAGAGGCGCTACAGGTATTAAGAATACTAATGGAATAATAATTATATCTTCTAAAGTAGAAGTTATTGCTAGTACGGTACTAAGCCATATCCATGACCACATATATAGAAGGATTTGTGAGCCTTTGCCCATGTATCTTAGCTTATTTCTTATTCTTGCTACTATCCTTAGAATCTTCGCGGTAATGCCTTTTTTATCATTAATTGAAAAATTTGAATAATAGAAACCTATTACAAATAGTAATGATATGAAGAAAGCATTAATATCCCTTGAGGAAGTTCCATCTTCGCTATCTCCAACTTCATTATTTACTCCGTTACCATCATCATCTTGGTAAATTTTATGGTTGGCTCCTGAAGATATTTCTAAAACGTTCAGAGATGATGACCTAAGCATTTTATCTTCTATTTCTTCTAACTCTGGTACTTCTTCATGCCAAGAAGAAACTATGGAAAGAAATGGTAATATAAATAAAATTAGGATGATGCCCGGAGCTAATTTGAAATGTTTATTCACTTCGTGAGTGTGAGACACAAATTATGCGCACTGTATAATCACTTAATTATGTCTGAAATTGAATCAAAACTTATCAATTGGCTTTTGTACTTTTAGATGGAATTCAAATTACGGTATAGTACCTCAGCGTCCACCATAAATATAAAGGAATAAAACATGAAGGATGATTTCAAATTACTGTTTAACATTAAATCGACTGGTTCCACCAGCGCCCATTCCAAATCGATGCATCAATGAATAAATCATAAAATGAATCAATCGTATGCTCAATTGGTTTAGAATAGCCTCCGCCCATGAAAATGACCGTCGGAATTCTGTAATCAAGCATCTTCTCAAAAACGTACTGATTTCTTATTTTCATCCCTTCTTTAGTAACATTGAGCTTTCCCAAATGGTCATGCTCGAGTCCGTCAACCCCTGCTTGGAAAAGGACGATATCAGGCTCAAAATCTAGACTTAATTTGACAGCCTCACGAACTTTTTCAAGGTACAAATCATCACCTGATTCCGGCCCGATAGGCAAATCAAAATCACTCACAGATTTTCGGAATGGAAAGTTCGTAGAACAGTGTACTGAAATAGTACGAGTTCGAATATCATTAGCCAGTATTGTTGCTGTCCCATCGCCTTGATGTACATCAAGATCTAGAATTACTACGCGTTTCAATCCTTGATTTTCAAGGGCATACTTTGCGCTGATGGCGAGATCGTTGAACACACAGTAACCTGAGCCGAAATCTTTGTGAGCATGATGAGTTCCTCCTGCCATATTTCCTGTGATTCCACCGTACTTTATGGCATGAATTGTTGCTTTAACGGCTCCACCGGTCAGGCAAAGTGTTCGTTCTATCATCTTTGGAGTCCAAGGAGTAAGGCCAATTCTTCTCATCTCTTTTTCATTTAACTTTCCTTGAAGGAATGCATCAACATAATTTTTATCATGAGCAAGAAGTAATGATTTTCTTGAAATTGGATCAGGTTTTTGGATTGACATATTTTTAAATTCCTTTGATTGTTTGAGCATCTCCAGTACCATTTGATAGCGATATTTTGGGAAACGTGCTTCATCATGAATTCCATCTGTGTACAACGGATGATACCACAAATTGAATGAAGGTTTATTCGAAAAATTTTCGAATTGAGTTGTAACCATGTATTAAACCTCAGAGATTTTATTCATGCTAGGAACTCAATATTAAATACGTGTTTGGTTAAAAAGTTACTATAATTGTTTATACTTCTTAGTAAAACTAAATATAAACGTACACTGCAATGTTTAATATGGAAATTGATTGGTCGAAAAGATTGTATTTCGATTATGGGGAAAATCTTGGGCTATGATGGGAGATTTGGAGATGTATCAGAGGAGTTACCACAGCTAGAAGACCCTGACGCTCAATTAGATGATGATATTAAGAAATGTTGGAATAATTGTGTCAGCAGATGTCACAATGCTTGTAAGTCCTGATACTAATATCATCTCCCCTACTCTTTACTCAATTATATACTCTCAAAAACTTCCTAACTAACCGGCTTCCAAAAGGTTCGCAGACCTCAGCATCCAAAAATACAAATGCCTCAGCATTCTAAGTAGTTTGATTCAGCCAATCTAAACAAGATTGATGCGTACATGCTGGCGGATTGAAAAGAAGTTTATTTTCAGGATTAATTATGTCAATTAATAGATTGGAACTTGAACCTTCAGATACTTCAATGATTGAACTAGTGGATGCAGGCAGATAATCTTCTCCAGTACTTGCAAGCGATAGACGAATTATGTGGCCAGCTTTAATTTGTACATCCATGGCAAAAAACTCCATCTTAGCATTAATTGTATCAAAAATTGGCAACCAGGTTTGCTCTTGATTTCCACCTTCATGGTATCTTAAATCCATAATTGCATGTCCAATATGGATACATGATCCATCTTCAGAACAATCCTCTAACAAAGCATAGATTTGCCCACCAACAGTTGCAGTAGAAACATCGATATGTAATCTAGGAAGCCCGGATATCCAAATATCTTCAGTAAAAGATTCACTTTCATAAATTGGGCCAAAGTTTCCATTAGGAAGTATTCTAGTAACACCTCCTGCAACATTAATCAGATCTCCCCCGAGATCCAATGAAATTGTCTCCATGTCTTGCGGAGGGTATCTATCCTCAATTCTCCATTGGCCTTGATTGGATTGTATTTCTACAAATAATCCTGGTTTACTGCCAACTCCTTTGAGATACCAATCAAACCACTCTAGTAAATCTTGCATCCAGTCAAATCTAACCATTTGTGGATATGCCTCTCTACCTCTTCCTTCTCCTGAGCGATCAAAATGATAATCTGGCCTATCTGGATAATCATGGTCCCACTGGCCAAATAGGCCTTTAGATTCAATGCCTGCATCGATTAACTGGTTAATTACTGGGATGGCCATATGTGGGTCAACATTCCAATCATGCATTCCTTGGATAAGATAAACAGAACCTTCATAATTCTGTAATACTCTATCTAAGAAATATCTTTCTTCCCAATATGTGCCTGCAAATTCTCCACCCCACATGTATGCGGCAACTCCTGTACCTGGGCCAATAATGTAATCAGGGCACATGTTTCCAATATCTTCTTGATCACCATCTATACCATATGATCCATAAACTCCATTATGCATTATTGGCGCTCGCGCTTCGCTACTTCCATTTTTCCACATTAGTTCCATGACTCCTATGAGGCCAGAAATTGGAACTATTGTTTTTAGATATTCATTTCCAAACGTAGCCGCCTGCCATGGAGTAGATCCATCATATGATTTTCCAATCATCGATACACCACCATTACTCCATTCTTGAGTTCCAAGCCAAGTAACAGCTGCATCAACTCCCAATTGCTCTGCATTACCCATCAAGTCCATACAATGATTAGAACGTCCAGTGCCCATTACAGAAACTTGAGCAAAAGCATATCCATGAGGTAAAATTTGATCAATTATCATTTGACCTAACCATGTGCCTGGAACTTCTATTGATGGAGTTTCAACACTAATTTCATCAAAATAAGGTCCAAACTCTGCAATGACCGGTACTTCGACTCCTTCTGGTACATTTGGAAGCCAAACAGCAAGGCTAACAACGCCATTAGGGGCTGAACCACCTTCACTTAGAGGAAGTTCAAAATTTACGAAGTGATGAGTTGAACCCCACTCGTTCTCTGTTTCTAATAGTTCATAATTTCCATATTCCATTACAAAACTATTTGTTTTATCGGTGGTGTATGGCCACTCTGATCTGTCCCACACAGGAACTCTGTCGTAAACTCCTAAATCCTTTTTTATTTCATCGACAATATCATCAATTATCCAACCCTGTAAGGATACCAATAACATGATTATTACCATTGATACTGCTATTCCAAATAATTTCATATTTGAACGAAAAACCCTAGATATCAGTGCTGATCTAAAATCATCAACAGGAATCGCATCCAACATTATCACTATACGAACTGAACAGTATTATTCAGACTTATGTATTGCTGATAGTTGAATTATTTATAAAAATAAAAAGATAGAAGTATAAAATAATTTTATTTTTAATAAATATTATATGCAATTATTTAGATAATTTAGAATTAGACTTATTTCTTAAATTAACATTGTCCGAAATCCTTAGTATCATTATGCCCAAAAATCCACTTAGTGTAAATAATATCATTGAAGATACTCCCGTTGTTGATATTGCTACTCTAATTATGACGGTTGATAATACAAAACCAGTATTTCTTGCGAGATTACCAAAATCTGTGTAAAACCAATATGACATCAATAATATTAATATGTCAGCCAATATGAGAAATGTGAAAAAATCTAGAAAAAATATTTCTCTATTGACAGAACCTCCTCCCTGTAATGCAGAAGAAATCCATCCAGTTAGTGACATAATTGCAATTATGATAAAAAATAGTAGCATTACATTTGCAATGGACTTTTTTGTTGAGACGAATGATGATACATGATCAGTGAGTTTTACATTAGTATCTATATTATTACTGATGTTATAGTATGTCAAGGAAGTGTAGAATAGGACCAAAAATGCGCAACATTCTACAACTAGTAATCCCAAGTCATCATCTATTTTCCAGTCATCTGAGATGTTAATAACTGAAAGCCTCTTGAGTATATCTCTAACAATTAGTAAGGTGGCGATTTCATATTGTTTTCCAACCGCAGAAGAAAATGAATCTGGAATAGTCCTAATTAATTCATATATCTCATATGCCAATAATATCGAAAAAGGAGTATAAAGCGAGGAAAGTGGCGAACTAACTAATTCTACAGAATCTCCTTCTATTTGTATCATATCTGTAACATACAATACCCAAATAAGTAGGTGGGTAAGGAAACCTATTATAGCAGAACTTATTGCTATTTTTCTTACAATTTCGTTTGATTCACTACCCAAAAAAGTATTAAATAGTTTATCAGAAACTTCCTCCATCAAATATTTCGATACAGTTATACTATTTATTATGAATTGCATTAAAATAATACAATTCCTTTACCTTTTTAATAATTTTTTTAAATTAAAAACCTAAATTTTTTTCTTCTAATTTCTTATAAGCATCAATTATTTGTATTATTGATGCCCAGCAGGAGCCCAAACTAGCATGAGTTGAGAAGAGACTTTGCATGCTCAATTGTCCTACTCTTCATTTATAGGTAGCAATAGGGGCCACTTTATAGCTGATAGGTAATTAATTTTGATTTTTAAAATTTAACTTTCGAAGATGTATTTCCGATACTACTCTTCCAGAAGACTCAATTGCTCCACCAACCGTCCCTAGTGGTCGACCAAAACTATCTCCGATAATAGATACTCTTCTAGTGTGTATTATTTTTTCAGGACCCTCGACAGAGTTAGCGTACTTCCAATAATGGGCCTGCCAATTAGATGACGAAACTCCTAACTTATCAGTGACAAAATCTACCACTGATTTTGAATTCAATTTATCACTACCAATAATTAAATCATTTTTGATTCTGATTTCCATCACTCCATCGCCGTTAGCGTGATAGTATGATTCCCAGTGTTCTGGAATTTGCTCGATTTTTTCGGAAGGCCCCCATACAATCCAAATTGAATCACTCTTGCCATATATTTCTAACTCTAACGAATCACAAATATCAATCGCTTGTTCGATAGGTAGTGCTACAATAATTCTATCATACTTATATTTATTTATGCTATTGCGCCCTTTCACAGTAATCTCTACAGACTCATTATTTTCTTCTACGCTGGTTACTTTACATTCATAATTGACTTTAACTTCCTTATTCAGATGCTTTATTATTTTACTTAAAGGTTCGATTGGTAGTAATGAATTACCCTCCATTCTTATTAATTTTAGTCGTTTCCATTCTGAAACATATCTTTTCATCCACTTCGGTAAAGAGTCAAAAGATTTTGATCCAATATGGATTGAAAAATCACTTGTTACTTTTTTCGAAGACAACCTTCCACTGGCCCCTCTTCCTTTGTCCCAAATCGTCACATTATGGCCGAGTTTATCGAGCAACATTGCAGAAAAGCTACCTGATATGCCTCCTCCTACGATTGCAATATTCAATTTTTTATCTAATGTTGATTTTTCTGTCCAATTACTATACCTTTCCAAATCGATTCTATTCTGATGAGTCTCAGTTGTTCTTTTTCTAACATTTCCCATAACTGAATCATAAGGTGAAAAAGACCGATCGAACAGGCCAAAACACCACATTACCCCTGCAATAGAACTTGGATCTCTTCCGTCCAGAGCATATCTATTGTTGAAATTCAAAGATATTTTCATAGCATCTTCCGGATCCTTTATCCATTTAGCAAATGCTTTCCCCCAAGTCATTCGGATATTATTATGCATCACACCGTGTCTGAGCAAACCGATTTGAGAACTGTCCCAAAGAGTATCTCCTGATTCTCCAAACTCCAACAAATACGGAGACATTTCATTAGATGCAAATACTCTTTCACTCCATGAAATTTTAGCCCATTCAGGTAAATTACTCCAACTTTGTGAATCAACTAATTTATGACAATGATGATGGGCATGCTCCCTAAATATCAACAATTCATCGAGAAATTTTTCGGCACCTTTACCACCAATCTCTGAAGCGTCTCTGGCTATCTTTGTAGGTGCAATCATTCCATAATGGATATACGGGGACATCCCACTAACGCCATATCTGTTTGCAGCATTATTACGTGTTTTATGGTAACTCGAAAGCCCATTTTGACACCATTTTTTCCAGTGACTTACAGCAGCAGAGTAACCGCCTTCAAAATCAGTGACCGGAACAACTGTTGGATCAATATCGCATAAAGACAGAATTTTCCTACCACCATCTTTAGAGAGCTCTTCTCGGATATCTATTGACTCGAATGACGGTTTCCATTCTGATGGAAGGGAAAGAATGGTTGAATTTATTTCGGGCCAATTTAGATTTAAACGCTGACGAAACTTCTTCTTTGTAGCATTTTTGAATCTAAAAGGTCTGTCCAAACTTTTACCAAAAACAGTTCTAGGTAAAACACATGTAGAATCAACCTCTATCACTGTATTATATTTAATCAAAGATTTAGTCCATTTTTTCCAAGGATTGAGATCCATCAAATCAGTAATAACTATTGCCGATTGAACGGATAAGTCTCTAAGTACTGGTCCTCTATACCCCTTTCTAGATATGTGAAGAAAATATTCAACACCTAATTCTTCAGCACGTTTGGCAATATCTGCTGCTCCTTCCATCAAAAATCTGTGATGCCTGTAAGATGCATGAGGATAACGTTCATCGATACCTTGGTATACTAATAGCGGTAAATTTAGGGACTCAGAAATTAATCGTGCAACATCAAACGTAGGACATTCGTCAAGCCTTATTGCACCTCGCATCCAATGTAATACAAATTTGGGATTCTTCACTTCGGGACCCTTATGAAATAAGCATCTTTCAGATAGGTGAGGAGGTAACCTATATTCATCCAGCATGCACATCTACAGTAATCTTTTATTTTCAAATGTTGTTTTTGATTTAATAAATACCATAAAAAATTATTAAAAAATTATTTTTTATTTTTTATAGACTTCTCGACTAAACGACTTCCAAAGGTTTGCAGAAATCCTCTACAATTTAGTCTAAATGCATACTCCTCTAAGAAAGTAGCACTAGCAAGATTCTCACGCAGATTGAGAACTTAGGACTCAACAACAACCTTCTTCTCTCATAGGTGCACTAATGAAATGAACTTTATCTACATTAGGAGTATTTTGTAACTTTTCAATTATCATTCGATAATCTAGGGCACTTCCTATTGCTTGAATAATGTCGACACAAGAATGACTGTGTTTAAGGCAACTGTGGTTATATGATGTTACTGATATTTTTTGAGAATGTCTAATTTCTAATAATTTATGTTCAATTCCATGTTGATAATAGATAATTAAATGACCTTCAAGTATTTCTTCATCTTTCATGTTTATCAATTCTCCTCGTTGTTGCATATCAGCAAAAAATAAACTAGCGTCTCGTAGGAATCTACTTCGATTTTGATATCCAGATTTTTCAATTATGCTATCTAAATCATTGGCGAATTTTTTATCAGTACTAAATGATATTATTTGACTCATATTTTCATGTCAAAGCATCGAGTTAATAATAATTTCCAAATGATTAATTAATAACATTTATTAAATAGTTAATAGTAAGGCGACGGCCATGGAAAGGCAATGGATTAGAGCATTATTAGTGAGTTTGATTATGATTTTATCAAGTTTGGCAGGGTGCCTTGATGCTGAAGATAATACGCCCGAGCCTGTAACGATTACAGGTGATGATATTACGGATAACAGTAATAATACTACATCAGATAATGAGGTCGTTCAAATTCAACCATTAGGTAATGTAATGATATCAACATACCATGTAGGAGAGTTGGTTTCTGCGGTTGCAGGCGAGCATGTCACAATTGAATACATGAGTCAAAATAATATTCCTGTTCATGATTATGAACCTTCAGTAGCTGATTTAATTCGTCTTCAAGAAAGTGATCTCTTCTTTTATCATGGCTTAGGTCTTGAACCTTGGGTAGAATCTACACTATCATCTCTCGGAACTAATGCACCACCTTCTTACATGACACACGCTATGCCTTCTGGTCAAACTTCTCTAGATTACGAATCAATGATGATATCCGAGATATGTGAACATATGTCTGAAGGACCATACGAGGCCACTACACTTGTGATGGACAAAAGCGTCCTTCCTGAAATTCATGCTGAGCACAATGTGCACACCCTTTCTTTCCCTGAAATGGATGACAATCATGACGATCATGATGAACATAATGGAACTGAAGAGCATGATGATCACGACGACCATGATGGCCACGAGGGCCATAATCACGGCACACCAGAGAAAGTAATTGACAATCCAGTAAATTGTCCTGCTAATACTGTGATTTCAATATTTCATCTTGAAGAAGGAGCATACATTCTAGAATTCGAGGCAGAAGAAGAGAATGCTTTCGATATGGTCGCTCTGAAGATGGGCGGTGGGCACGCTGATCACGATCACGAAGGCCATGATGACCATGAAGATGGAAAGGACTATTGTCACAACACAATAACTCATGAGAATTATGATTCAAATGAGATTGATTGTGAAACCGCTGGACACGTTTGGATGGAAGGTGACGATGACCATGATGATCATAATGAAACTGATGACCATGATGACCATGATGACCATGATTTTGATGAGGCCACTCCTCAAGAAATCATAGATTTGTATGATTATAATAATGATAGTCATCTTTCATGGGATGAATTCTGGACCATCTGGACTGATGATGACCACAATGAAACTGATGACCATGATGACCATAATGAAACTGATGACCATGATGACCACAATGAAACTGATGACCATGATGACCACAATGAAACTGATGACCATGATGACCACAATGAAACTGATGACCCTGATGACTACAATGATGAAGATTCTCTGAGGGATTTATTCAATGCATCAGATGAGAATGGTGATCAATTACTGGACCTATTGGAATTAGGCCATTTCATTGAAGAATTAGGAGGAGATCATAATGAGCATGAAGGTCATGTCGGATATGTCTCAATCCACATCGATCAAGAAGGTGATTACGGCTTTGCACTTCCGATGGATGTAGAATTTCATATCCTAATGGGAGGAGATGATCATGATGGCCATGACGACCATGATGGTCATGACAACCATGATGGCCATGACGACCATGATGAGGGGCTATGCCATGACACAACAACTCATGAAAACTATGACTTAAATGAGACTGATTGTGAAAATGCAGGTCACGTTTGGATGGAAGGTGACGAGGAAGATGATGACCATGATGATGACCATGATGATGAAAGCAATAATACAATTGTCGCTGAAGATGACGAGGATATCTCATATGATCCACACAGCTGGCTCGACCCATTAGCATTTGAGGCACAACTCAATATTGTTCTAGAGAAGTTAATTTTGACTTTCCCTGATGGCACTAGTAACTTTACTACAAATGCCAATTCATACAAAGTTCAATTACAAACTTTGGATGATGGCTATGAGGATGCATTTGGAGTAAGTGGAACTTGCTTTGTAGGAGGTCATGAGAAAACAATTGTAGCAAATCATAATGCATACTCTTACATCGCTAATAGATATGATATTGAAATAATAACTCTTCATGGGTTAGACCCAGAAGGAGAACCATCTCCACAGGATATTATCAGAGTCACTGAACATATCAATGAAAAAGGAATTACAATTCTTTTCGTTGAAGAATTTACTAGCCAAAATGCAGTAAATAGCATTGTTGAAGATACTGGAGTATCAATAAAGTTATTGTACACTATGGAAATGGCCCCAAGTGACAGTAATGATAATTATATTTCTATGATGACTAAGAATCTTAATAATTTGGTTAATGGAATAGGATGCTAATTACAAATTGGATGTACGAAATACTATCTTGATGGGAGAGTGGAGGTATGCAATTAGTCGACACTCTCCCAACCATCCTAGTTTCAGGTGTATTTTTATTCATTATCGGCTACTTGGTGGTTGAATTTTATATGGCAATAACTGCTTAAATATTAATTTTTAATACAATGGAATCTAATAGTTCATCTTAGTTGGTCTCTATATGAAAACGGCATCATTGGATAAAAAAATCCCAGAAGGACCGATTCTTAAAATTGAGGATTTAACAATTTTCCGATCTGGAAAACTAGTTTTAAAAGGCATCAATTTGTCAATTAATAAAGGTGAATTTGTTGGTTTAGTAGGACCAAATGGTAGTGGAAAGTCAACACTTCTACTGTCTATTCTTGGAGTCTTGAAATCACAAAAAGGTAACATCAAGGTCTATGATTCCAGCCCTATGTCGAGAAAACTACATGGAAAAATTGGCTGGGTATCTCAGGCTGCAGCAAATTTGCCCCGAGATGTTCGAATAACAGTTCGTGAATTAGTTCACTTAGGTACTTTAAATGCTAAAAATCTGTTTTTCTTGTCAAATGATGCTCGTCACAAAAAAGTGAATAAAGCAATCAAAATGGTAGGATTACAAGATTTCGAAAATATCGATGTCGCCAGACTCTCGGGAGGCCAACGGCAACGTGCTGTTATAGCTCGTGCACTTGCAACTGAGGCTGAATTTATCTTGCTTGATGAGCCATTAGTTGGTATGGATCGTGATGCTAGAAATTCATTATTGAAATTATTGGATCAACTTTGCCATGATAGTGGAAAAACTATTCTTATGGTTTCTCACGATTTAACTGCTATACGTCAAACAGCCCATAGAATGATTTTCTTAGAAGAGTCCATTAGTTTTGATGGTCCTAATGAAGATTTTCCTGAATTAGAAAGACTTGCAGATTTACGTGGAATTCGACCAGTTCATGAGGAAGATCATAATCACTCAAAATCTCATATAAAGGAGGAAGAATAGTGGGAATTGGTTTAATTCTTTTTGACATATGTGTTCCTTTTTTAGAATTCATTGCACCAGCAATGCCTGGGAAATATTTCCCATCTTTCTTCAATGGCGTCATTCCAGGTTTACAACGTGCATTGATTGCTTCTATAATGGTCACAATTGTAGCAGGTTTTCTCGGAACATTCCTTTTGGTTAGAAATCTTGCACTAATTGGAGATGGATTGGCGCATGTATCCTTCGGTGGTGTGGCTATTGGTATCGTTCTTGGCGCAACATCTCCATTGTGGTATGCATTGATGTTCAGCATCATTGCATCGATTTTAATTTACGAATTACAATCTAGAGAAATACTTACCGGAGATTCATCTATTGCTATTTTTATGACTGGCATGTTGGCACTTGGACTTGTATCTTTGAGGATATCTGGTAGGGCTATAACAACTGAAATTCATAGTTACTTATTTGGTTCCCAACTTTTAATCGACAAAGCTAGCTTAGATCAAATTTCATTTATTTGCATAGGAGCAATAATAACATTATTCTTCATTCGTAATGGATTGCTTGCAATTACGATCGATCCTCTGGCTGCTAGAGTGCAAGGACTTCCTGTCCAGGGTCTTGGCCTGTTGTTCAGTATCATTACTGCTGCAGTAGTTGTGAGTATGGTAAAAATTGTAGGGGCATTACTGGTTACAGCACTACTTGTTACTCCTGCAGCAACTGCACAATTAATTGGTCGAAGTTTCAAATCATGTTTGGTTTGGACACAAATATTAGGATTATCTTCAGTCATTATTGGATTATATCTTTCAGCAGAATATGATGCTGGACCAGGTTCAGGAATTGCTTTAGTTGCTGCATCTATCTTTACTGTAGTTGCCACTTGTCAAATCCTTATAAAAACTTTAATCAATCCAAATGGGAATTCAAATTAAGCAGAATCTGTCTTGGTCATCCAAACAGCCAAGTTCATCTCAAGATGTTCTGAGCTGCTGAATTCTGAACAAGATTCTACTGAATCACATAGTAAATTTTGACGGTTTTGAGTGAGTATGTCAAAAATATCTTCCAATACCATTTCTGAATTTGTTTCATAAATTTGGCGTATGGCTGTATATTCTAATAGATCAAATTTTGAACCATTCTCTAACCAAATAAAATCTCCATAATGCGCTCCACTACCGTTTATTTCAATGGTACTGTTTCTCCACCAATCGGACTCTGCAAGTCGCGATTGATTAACTTCCCACAGTCGCCCAACATACTTATTCGACGAGAATACTTTGACTGGCTCAATTGGTGAGCCATACAGGAATGTGCTGTTAACATCAATATCGTATCGATATTGCAGGTCCTGAGTAAATACATGAGTTGCTTCAAATTTGTTGATAGCTTGTAGCATCGAATACTCAGGATCTTCGTATCTGAAGCAAGGAGTTTGGGAATAAAGTCCCATTGTGATATCTTTACCAGTAACAATTGTGGTTTTTTCATCCAATTCATAACCAACATCTCTGTAAATATCAGACCAATTCTTTCTTTCATCATACAAGCTTTTTGATTTTGGCCCCATATCTTCAACCGCCTGAAACATCGGCCCAAGAAATGTTAAAATCAAAATTCCAATTAAAATTGATGGTACTTTCCACTGTCTAATCCTTTCTTCAAACTCTTCGTTTGAATGGACAATTGCAGCTGGAAGGCCAATACAGAGAAGTGCAAACCAAGGAGTTGAATAGCGTGGCCATCCAAAATCAAGGATATATCCATGCAAAATAACTGCTGGCAGGATTAAAAGCCAGAAATTGAAAATGTATTCCCTTTGCCTTTTCGCAATTAAAAAACTACCGTATAGGCCGATACAAATTAAAACAATATGCCATTGTTCAACGAAATCTATCAGAAATATACGAGGCGAGTACGTCACGCTATCTGCGGCAATTGCACTTCCACTAGCAAAAGTACCAGATATTTGGGATTGAAGAGGGCCTAAAATCCATCCAGTATGAATTTGATTCTTCATAAGAAAAAGCGCGATAATAGCGAAATAACCAAACGCAATATACCTGCTTTCTTCCGTTTTCTTTCTTAAGAGATACAAAATAGCAATCCATCCACCGAGGTAAAGGTATGGGTATTTGGTTAAACCGATAATAGCAGAAAGTACTCCGATCATAATTAGGGAATATCGATTTGTTTTGGAAATTAAATGGAGATGATGAAAAACTGAAACAATCATTCCTGCTACTGCTACATCAAGAAGCATCGTCCTGCCATACGTAATGGTAACAGGTAGTAAGCAGAATGCCACTCCAGAGATGAATCCCCACTTTGAGTTGCTGTAATATTCTCCAGCATGTTGTATCGACCACGCTGTTGAGATGAGAAGAAGTGTTGGCACTATGTAAACAATTGAAGATTCTCCAGTTAGCCAAAGTTCAATTGCCGCAATTCCTGAAATTATTTCGGGTCGAAAAGAGTAATCCATCCCTTGGTGCGTCGGCTCCCAGTCCCATCGATCCAAGATTCTGTTTGAAATTTGAAGATGATATGCCTGGTCATAAAAAGCAGGCACTAGATGGTAATAAGTTAGGAAACTAGTGCCCAATATGATGGTTGGAAGTATGAAGAATCTGACATCTTTCCATTCAAAACGAAGGTCTTTCATGGTGTAAAACCAATAAACCACTAAAGCAAAACACATGCATATTAGTAAAAATGGAGGTAACCAAAAGTTAGCTCCAAGCGACATAAACGCTCCTAAAATCATCAAGACAGGCATTAACTGTAGTGTAATTTGATACCCTAGGCTCAAATCATCGCTCATGAATTTAACTCCACTCGTTTTGTTTTTATAACTTCTAATGGGAAAGGATTATGTTACTAATTCTTAAACAGATGAGTTATAGCCAATTTGTAAACAATGAATTCTACTGACAGTAAAGAGATTGTAGAAGCCATAGATGAGGTATTGGCTTATTGCAGTATTTTTGATCATCATATTGAAATTGATGATTTGTTAAGAAATTTAAGAATTAAATCCTCGCAAAGTAATCTTATTTCAGCAATTGGAACGTCATCCCATTTATTTCTTGAAGATGAAATCGTTTTTTCAAGTAAATATCCAAAGAACTTGAATCATACCTACTCGAAAGAACTGGCAATTACAACTCTTGAAGAAACAAAAGAAGTCCTGGCAATTCTAAATTCATGCAATAATATTACTGGACTTGCCATTACCGGTTCGGTTGCAGCAGGTATGAACGCAAAAGATGGAGATGTTGATGTATTGATAATCACTAAACCAGGATGGGTTTGGAGAATACGGGCCTTAGCCATCTATCTTTCACACCAGCACCCTCGTGGCAAACTACTCTGTCCAAATATGGTAATGTCAGAAGATTCTCTGGAGTTCGAGGAAGGCGTTTATAGTGCTCGAGAGATGATGCAAATTATCCCAATCAAAGACGACGGAGGGCTCACGGAACTCTATGCAAAGAACACGTGGGTAACAGATATATTACCAAATACAAGTCGGAAAATAGCCATAAATATTGAACAAATATCTCATTATCCATGGTGGTGGAAAATTATGAGACTCCCTTTCCTTGGTAACATTATAGAATCATGGGAATCATCACGTCGAATTAAACAGTTAACAACTTCATCACAATCGACAGAAGCATTCTATTCGAAATCAATTTGTAGAGGGCATGAAAACAGCCATAAGTCGCGTATTGAAGCAAAATATAGGAATGCGATTGAGGCTATCAAA
>Ga0233426_10002167_pt1 | contig 16809 bp, 15 predicted proteins | sample SI_118_April2016_6_FD_179875 | JGI IMG/M metagenome (GOLD analysis project Ga0233426, IMG submission 179875) | Seawater microbial communities from Saanich Inlet, British Columbia, Canada - SI_118_April2016_10_MG | ecosystem: Environmental > Aquatic > Marine > Inlet | place: Canada: British...
AAAGAAAAAGTGTCGGGGTAGCAGTACTACATTCTACTAGATTAGACAACTCAAAAGGTAACCGAATAGGTCCCTTGCTATTTTACTGGTCAAAACTATACTACAAATATATCAAATAAAATAGAACTTAAACTAATGAAAAGTCCATTTGAAGAAACCCTTAAAAAAAATAACATATTTTGAGAATTTTAGTGTTAGTTTTAGTAATCTAAAAGCTACTAAGAAATAAAAAATAGAAATTAGGACCCAGAAATACACAAAAAAAAATCCACTTGTTTGAGTGGGTTTATATTTATTCAAGAATTATTTTCTTCTCAACTGTACCATTATCATAGTTAAAAAAATTGGTGGATTCTGCTATTTCTGGCTATTTCCTATTGGCTACTTTTTCTGATGATGGTCCTAATAAATGCAGTGGCTTGGAAATATGTAAATATTCTAAATGGACTTAAAAAAGCAGTTTGAAGGTTGTTTTACTCCTGTAGAGTCTTTTAAGAAAGATCATAATACCCCTTTTGAAACGACACAAAATTTCACCTTTTTACTTCTTCTGAAAAGTTGAACGGATAAGATTTGTATAAAGTAAGTTTTGCAAGTATTTATATTTCACTAACTTTGCAGTTGAAATGAAACAGATTTTTAAAAATATTATTTTAATTTCTATGGCAATATTTACTTTGCTATTATCAATGGGAATGCATGTTACTAAGATACAGTGTACTAAGGGTGAGAGAGTATTTGTTGGTACTGATGTTTCAACTTGTAAGATGCAAGAAAAAACAACTTCTTGTTGTATGAAAAAGAAACTTGTCAAATCTTGTTTTAATTCAGAAAAAGAGGAAAAACCTCAAAAAGAATCAAAACTATTACAATTTGATTTTGAAAATATTAAATGTAAGTGTGGTGAGCCAGTTGACTTTTCTTTTTCTCTTCCTTTTTTAACGCTATCATACGAATATTATCAGGCTTCAAAACCTGCATTATTTACTCATAATCATTATGATGACGCACCGCCTCTGGTGAATAAACCCATATTGTCCCAGATACAGTCTTTCCTCTTATAAGATTTAGTTTTTTATGTTCCAGTTTAGTTATGTAACAATTGTTACATACTATTTTGGTTATGTTTTATTATTTTAAAACATAAGTCTAACTAATTTTAAATCTTATAAAAATGAAAAAAATATTATTATCTGCAATGGTGTTGATTGCAACAAACAGTTTAACAGCACAAATTCAAAACCCTTTATTAATTCCTGCAACATTAACTGGGCCTACTTATAACCTAACAATAGATTACGATTCTGTTATGATATTTCCAGGTATTTATACTCAATCAGCTGGAATAAACGGTCCTATTTTAGGTCCTGTAGTTATTATTGATAAAGGAGATGTCGTAACCATAAATGTTGATAATCAATTAATGGATACAACAACTATGCATTGGCATGGAGTTCATTTACCATCAGTAATGGATGGAGGTCCTCATACCGTTATTCCTCCGTCAACTATCTGGAGTCCAACTTGGACGGGAATGGATAATGCTTCTACTATGTGGTTTCACCCTCATTTACACCATAAAACATACAAACATATTATGATGGGAATTACAGGAATGATTATCAATAAAGATACAGATGAATCTGCTCTTGCTTTGCCAAGAACCTATGGAGTAGATGATATACCTTTGGTATTGCAAACAAAAGTTATGGATGCAAATTATCAGTTTGATTTGGAAATGGATAATAGAAATATGGATACACTATTTTTAGCCAATGCTACTAGAAATGCATATTTTGATGCACCAGCTCAAATGGTAAGGATTAGATTGTTAAATGGTTCTCTTATGCGTTCGTTTAATGTAGGCTTAAGTAATGGGGCTGATTTTTGGGTAATTGCATCTGATGGAGGATTACTTTCTGCTCCTGTTCAAATGAATCAATTATTAATTTCTAATGCAGAAAGATATGAGATTTTAGTTGATTTATCTGCTCTGCAAGGGAGTTCGGTTGATTTAATGAATTTTGGAAGTAGTATTCCTGGTGGTGTGTACGGAACAGCACAATTTTCTACAATGGGACAAGTACAGCCAATACAAGATTATGATAATAACCCTTTAAATGGTGCTGATTTCACAATGTTAACTTTAAATGTGGGTGCTCCTACTACTAATGCGATTACTTCAGCCCCAACTTCCTTAGTAACTGTAAATGCTTGGAATCCAGCTAATGTTGATATAAGTAGATCGTTTACTTTTTCTCCTGATGGTGGGATGGGAGGTCCTACTGGTTTATCAGGTCCTTTCTTTATAAATAATAACCCGTTTGATATGGGAGTTATTAATGAAGTGATTGACTTAGATAATATAGAGATTTGGACACTAACCAACCAAACTATGATTGCTCATCCTTTTCATATTCATGATATTCAGTTTAATATATTAGAAATTGATGGTGCTGCTCCACCAGCACATCAAGCGGGTTGGAAAGATGTAGTTTTAGTTCCGGCTCAAATGGGTTCTGTCAAATTCATTACAAAATTTGAAGATTTTGCTGACCCAGTAATTCCTTTTATGTATCACTGTCATATTATAGGACATGAAGAGGAAGGAATGATGGGCCAGTTTACAGTTGTTGAAAATGGTTCAACTGGAGTTGAAACTTTAGAAACAGAATTTTTCTCAATTTATCCTAATCCCGCTAATGATAAAATTCAGATTAAATTAAAGAATTTAGAAAATCAAGAAGTAGAAATCCTAGATGTTAAAGGTGGTTTAATGTTCAAAGGGAAATTAATTGAGATGCTTTCCACTATAGATGTAAGTAAATTAAGTAATGGGATTTATTTTGTAAAGTTACAGAATGAGATATTAAAGTTTGTAAAAAGGTAATAGAGTATAATAAACTTTAAAACTACATTATTTTCTTTCTGATTTCTCATATTACTTTGTCTCAAAGTTTGTAATTAAGTAGAATTCTTAATATTAGAATTCTACTTTTTTAGTTTTATAAGATTAAATTGATAATAACCAATTTATACTATGGCCTTAAATAAGAGTTTTGGATAAATTTGTTATCGGTTAAGGTAAGTAAAAAAGCAAGTAAATTATCTTTTTCATCCTGACTTAACGCTAGTGGTAGTATTATTGAACTCTTGTTTGGATGACTTTTACCTCCTGAATTATAATGTTCTATCACTTGCTTTAAAGTTTTTATACTCCCATCATGCATGTAGGGAGCAGTAACTTCTATATTTCTTAAAGTTGGGACTTTGAATAAGGCAATATCATTAGAATCTTTACTAAATCTAAATCTACCAACATCCGAATAACTTGAATACAAGCCGTTATTCTCAAAACTATAGTTTGTAAAATTAAAACCATTATGACAGGATGAACATTTCAGTTTATCACTAAAAAATAGCTCCATGCCTTTCTGCTCTTGGGTGTTTAATTTTTCTTTTTTATTAACGTACTTGTCGTATTTACTATCTCCACTAATTAGCGTTCTTTCAAATAAGCTAATCGATCGAGTTATTACATAATAGTCAGGAGCTCTATTGTAAGCTTCCATAGCCATTTTCACATATGATGAATCTTTCTCAAGTAGCTTACCTATATCGATTATATTATGATTGAATTCATTTTCTTCTTGAATTGGAACTAAAACTTGCATTTCTAGTGTTGGAACCCCTCCTTCCCGTAGCATATAAGGATGGTATGCCACATTTGCCAAGCTAGGAGCATTTCTTTTTCCTGGTCTATTTTTTATTCCTGGGCTAAATGCTCTATTATCACTAAAGGCAAGTTCTGGCAAATGACAACTTGCACAACTAATAGAAGAATCTAAAGATAAAATATTATCGTAGAATAATTTCTTTCCTAAATCCCATCTAGCTTGAGTAAATTCATTTCCTTCAGGATGATTTACTAACGGAAAATGCGTGGGAATTTTAGTGATTGAATATTTTTTGTTTTCTAGTTTTATAAATACTGAACAAGCACCAAGAACAACTAATAAAATTAGATAGTTTAAACTTAACAGGTTCTTCTTCATTAAATATTAAAAGGGACTTGCAAATCTTGGATCACTAGTCATATCTGTGTCTGTTAATGTTTTCAGAAAAGCCACTAAATCAGCTTTATCTTGAGCTGTTAATAACAAGCCAGTTGTTCTTGTATTTTCTAGAGCGGGGTCAATTGTTGATGAAAAAACTAAGCCTTCATTATAATGATCCACAACTTCCTCTAAGGTACTAAAACGACCATCATGCATGTACGGAGGTGTTAATTCAATATTTCTTAGAGTCGGAACTTTAAACTTGGCCCTATCTAAAGGATTTAAAGTCACTTTCATTCTTCCATCATCCATAAAGTCTGCATCAGCATCTAATCCATTGTTCATGTAAAGATCATTTTCAAAATTGTTTCCTGAATGACAATGTACACAATCTGCACCAGATGTCGCTGGAAAAAATGGATTGTATTCTGCAAAAAATAAATCTTTCCCTCTTTGTTCAGAAGGAGCAAGTGCTAATTCTCCTCTTTCCGATTTATCATATTTACTATTCCATGATACAATGGAATTCATGAACTGTTCTAAAGCCAATGAGATTTTTAAACTATTAATTTGATTATCACCAAATGCTCTTTTAAATTGATCTAAGTATACTTGTGAAGAGTTCAGTTTGGTTACCACATTTGCCAAAGTTTCGTTCATTTCTAATGAGTCTTGAATTGGAAGAATGGCCTGATCTCTAAGTAAATGTGCTCTTCCATCCCAGAAAAATTCATTATTATTCCAAAGCATATTAAAAGCGGCCATTGCTTGTCTTCCTCCTTCTAAACCTAGAATGCCTTTAGATAATCGTGCCGTATCTGAAAAACCATTTTCTTGAACATGACAACCTGCACATGCCAAAGTTCCATCTCCAGAAAGCTGCTTGTCATAAAATAACATTCTTCCTAATTCAACTCCTTGATTAGTTAACAGATTATCCTCAGGAATAGAAGGTATTGGCAATGTACCGTGTTGCAAGTCATAAGGAGTGTTATCATAAAGCACCACTGGGGGGATATAGTCAATCAATTCCTCATCTTTTTTACAAGCTTGAAAAACTAAAGAAATTGCAATTAGTAAAAATACAAATTTGAAAATACGATTAAAATTGAATAAAGAAAATGACATGGGTTAGTCTGTTACAATTAATTTTTCGGTGTTTATCACTTCTCCATTAATTGATTTTAAGTTAACAAAGTATACTCCTTTTTCCAATCCTTTAAAAATAAATTGATTTGAGTTATCTAGTTGTTGAATAGCAATTACTCTTCCGCTTAAATCTACAATCTCAATATTTGGATTAATTAAGTTTCCACCATATTGAAAAGTGAGTACTTCCCCATTTCGCTTAGGGTTTGGATAGATTTTAAAGTGATTATCACCCTTTGAAATTTCAACACCAGCAGCAATAGCTTCTGTTGCAGTAAAAACATTATCTCTAAAGTTTTTTAACATGTCTGCTGCTTCATTTACCTCCCCATGTGAAACAACACCAGAAGCGATACTAATATTTTTAATTGCTTGCTCATAATCTGCATCTAGCTCAACCACTAATCCATTTGCATCACTAGTACCTGAAGTTGTAATGGTTTGATTATAATAGTTCACATCTCCTAATCCATGTAATTCAAAAACTTGATTTGGAGTTGTGGTTCCAGCCATACCTTGCATGGCAACAAAACGATAACCAGCAGTCCAACCCCAATGCATTGAAGGTGATTTAGGTGCCAAAGGGTTTGATGCAGCAAGTAAAGAAGGGTCATTATGATTTTCAGGAGTTTCTACTCCGATACTAAAAGAAATGCTTTCTATTGTTGTAATGTTATAATTTCCTAGTAATTCATATACTGAGGTAGATGCATTTGCCAATATCCAAGTATCGGAAATATTTGTTATTACACCTCCATCATGAGTAATCGATATAGAAGAAATGTAATATTCCATTCTATTTACATCAAAATTATGACCAAGATTATTCGAAACGGTTGTGTTAAACGCAAATGGTGAAGTTCCAAGTAAATGATTGATTTTGAGATATACATCTGATTGACTATATGCAGAAAAAGAGAATGTTAGAGCAAATACAACTGATAAGATATTTTTCATAATATAAATTTATTTAATATTTACGCAAATATAGATGAATATTATTAAATTTGTTCAAAAATAATTAAATTATGAAAAAATATTTACTTATCCCTATCACTGTTGCAATCTCAATTTTCTTTTACCCAACAACTTCTATCTCTAATGGAATAGGATCACCAGGAGGAAAAACTAATTCTGCAATGGATGGACAAAACTGCACAGGCTGTCATTCAGGAACCATTAACTCCGGAATTGGAACTGCTACAATTACAACAACTATTCCTGCCTCAGGATATAGCATAGACAGCACCTATACCATAACATTAACAGGAGTAAAAGCAGGATGTTCAAAATTTGGATTTGAATTAACTGCTGAAAGTGGAAATAATAAAACAGGTAACCTTATGATTACTGATAATACAACTAAATTAGTAAATAGCAATAATGCGGTTACTCATAAATCGTCAGGAACTAGTGGAAGTTCAACTAAGAGTTGGTCAATGGATTGGACTGCTGCTGCAAACAGCAATGGAAATACAACATTTTATGCAGCTCTAATGTTCACAAATGCTAATGGAAATAATAATGGGGATAATGTATTTACAACTTCTCTTTCTGTAAATGAAGAAATAGTTAGTGCTATCAATGATTTATCTGAAAAGAATGATTTTACATTTAATACAGTAACCAAAACAATTGAAACACAAAAAACTGTGGATGTATATGATATTAGCGGAAAACTCGTTTTAACAATAAATAGTAATTCAATAAATATATCTCATTTAAAACCTGGAATTTACATTCTTAAATCAGCCGAAAAAACACAAAAAATTATATTGAATTAATTTATAAAAACAAATAACAAAACAACTAAAATGTATAAATGAAAAAAATAATATTTACAATAGGAATGGCAATAGTTTCGGTGTTTGCTATTGCGCAATGCCCAACTGGGGAATCAGAAGTCACCATTGATATAGGGACAGATAATTGGGGAGAAGAAGTTTATTGGGAATTAGCTCCAACAGGAAGTGCATGCGGAAGTGTTGCAACAATTTTTAGTGGAGGAAATCCTGGAGTCGGATGTAATGCAGTCAATAATACTTCTGCTGGATATGCTGATAATACTGTAATTTATGAAGGTCCTTGGTGTTTAACAGATGGCGCTACTTATGATATTATATCACGTGATGGTTATGGTGATGGAGGAGCACAATATGTAGTTAATATTGCAACTTTCCCCTTGTATACTTTTTCTGCATCATCTTCAACTGAAACATTTTCATTTACTGTAAATACTCCACCTTCTATTGATGGAGCAATGTTAAACTTTGAGACTCCTGCTTATGTTTTTATTGGTAATATTGATTTAGTAGGTAAAATCAAAAATTTGGGTTCTACTACTATTAATTCTATGGATGTAAATTACACGATTAATGGTGGGACTACTGTTACTCAAAATTTATCAGGAATAAATGTTTTGCCTTTTACTACTTATAAATATACTCATCCAACTATTTGGAGCCCTACTAATACAGGTGCTTATACTGTAGATTTATGGATTTCCAATATTAATGGTCAAGGAGTAGATGCAGTTCCTTCTAATGATAATTTGATAAAAATAATAAATGTAAAAGATCCAATACCAAATATTATTTCTTCTTATACTTCTACTACAAATACATTTACGTACGATTTAATAGTAAATTCTAGTAATCAAATTAATGAGCCTAGAGATTTAGATTTTCATCCTAACGGAGATTTATGGATTACAAATACAGGAACTGAAAACTCAGGAGGTAGTACGGTAAAAGTAACAAATCCTGCAATGACTTCTCAAAACTCACTTTGGGAGCAAGATGGAAATGCATGGCACTTTATGTCTTTACCTTCAGGTATAGCATTTAGTGATAATGGAAATTTTGCAACTTCAACTTCTGTTTTAGATGCCAATCATGGTGGGAATACTTTTACAGGACCTTCTTTATGGTCCTCCGATCCATTAATTTATGCAAAACCTTCTGGAGGGAATGGTTCTCATTTAGACATGTTACATGCAAGCCCATACTCAATGGGAATTTCTTCTGAAAAAGATAATGTTTTTTGGGTATATGATGATTATAATAATGATATAGTGCGATATGATTTTGCTGAAGATCATGGACCAGGAAATTCTGATCATGATGACGGTAAAATAAGAAGATTTCAAGGTATGGGTCTTAGTGCGATTAACCATACTATTGTAAATCATCTAAAATTAGATGATGACAAAAAATGGTTGTATTTTGTAGATGGAGGAAATCAAAGAATATTACGATTAGATATTACAACTGGAACAACAAATGGAGCGCCTTCATGGGGGCCTCAAGAAACTCTAGCGGAATATCAAAAGATGACAGGTTTTACATGGGAGGAAGTAGTAACAATAGGTTTAGTTGAGCCTGCGGGAATTGATATTATTGAGGATAAATTAGTAGTAACAGACCATAGTAATGGTGATATTGTTTTTTATGATGTAAGTACTATCCCTGCTATGGAAATTGGTAGAATACAAACCAATGAGCCAGGAATTATGGGTACTGTAATAGGTCCTAATGGAAAGCTTTGGTATGCTAATGCAACTTTAAATAAGGTTGTGAAAATTGAGCCTTCAACTATTATTTTAGCAATTGAGGAAAATCAATTGGTTTTAAGTGGAAACCGTATCTATCCTAATCCAGTTTTAAATACCTTAAATTTTACTTCAACAGCTAATTTTGTGGAAATATTTGATTTGAATGGGAAATTAATTTTAGCAGTAAACAATAATACAAATGCTATTGACGTTAGTATGCTGAATAAAGGAGTTTACTTTATTGATGTAGATGGAGTTAAATCTAAATTTATAAAATATTAACATGAAGTTGAAGGAAATATTCAAGGTTGTTTCGTCTATTGTAATGGCAGTATTTATACTGTCTCTTTCAATGGGAATGGATATTTCAAAAATGAAATGTGATGAAAATGGAAGTGTCTATTTAGGGAGTGAAGTGCCTTCTTGTAGTGTGGAAAATGTAGAGAAAGTAACTTGTTGTATGATTGAGGTTGGAAAATCATGTTGCCCTGAAATGAATGATAATGCTTGTGCAAGTGAAACTCAAAATATTCATTTTGATTTTGAGACTTTATTAACTGCTTTTGAACTTGATTTTTCAAGTCTAAATAGCTTGCTTTATACCTTAATTCCTTATGATAAAGCATCTGATTTTACAAAGGTAATCAACTACTTTAGTGGCATACCTCCACCTAAACTTCATAAACCCGTTTTAGCTAAAATACAGTCATTCTTATTGTAAGATTTTATTCAATTTTTAACTGAATAATAATCTTAAAATTAAAGAAATGAAAAAAATAATGATAATTGCAATCGTGTTTTTTGCAATAACAAATATAAAAGCACAAGAAGAACAAATAAAAGGTAGAATAGTAGAGCAACTGCAAGATGGAAGTGAACTAGGTATTCCTGGTGCCAATGTATATTGGGAAGGAACTACAATTGGGTCAGCTACTAATGGAGATGGAAATTTCTCAATTGTTGAACCAACTGCATTTCCTGCAACTATAGTAGTGAGTTTCGTGGGATATCAACAATATACTCAGCTTATAGAGGCTAATACTCAACTTCAGATATACCTTACTCCATCCCTTGAACTGAAAGAGGTGAAGGTGAAAGGCAAGGTAAATACTACTAAGTTTTCCACTATCAGCACCATTAATATGCAAACGCTTTCTACTGGCGAGTTAGAAAAAGCGGCTTGTTGCAACTTATCAGAAAGTTTTAGTACTAATGCTACAGTTGATGTAACTTTTACGGATGCTGTTTCGGGAGCTAAAAAAATACAGATGCTGGGTTTAGATGGTGTTTATACTCAAATTACTCAGGAAAATATGCCACTGATTAGAGGAATTTCTTCTACATATGGGCTTAGTTATGTGCCAGGTACTTGGATTGAATCCATTCAAATTATAAAGGGTGCTGGCTCAGTTGTTAATGGCTTTGAGTCCTTTGCAGGGCAAATAAATTTAGAATATTACAACCCTGAGTCTGCTCCAAAATTATTTTGGAACGCATATACTAATTCAGAAGGAAAACTAGAGAATAACCTATTGTTGGCTAAAAAACAAGGCAATTGGAAATCCAACTTATTTACCCATATTTCTTATTTTGATAAAGAGGTGGATAATAATGAGGATAATTTTTTAGATATACCAAAAGTGAAGCAAGTAAATGTGCTTAATAGATGGACATATACAGCTAATAAAAATTACTATATTGAATTTACAGCAAGAGGATTAGTTGAGGATAGAATAGGTGGAACGCTTGAAAATGCAGCCAAGCCTTATGCAGTTAATATCCATAATGGTTTACTTGAAGTTACAACAAAAACAGGAGCGATACTTCCTAATTCTCCTGGGAAAAGTATGGGACTGCAAACTTCTTTTAGAAAACATAATCAAACTGCTATTTTTGGAAAAAATAAGTATGAAGGATTGCAAGAAAGCGCTTATTTTAACCTTATTAGACAAACTTATATTGTAAATACTGACCATAAATTAAAATATGGAATGAGTAATTATGCAGATAGGTATACTGAAAGTTTTTCTGGAAATATTCAAAATCCATTTAACGATAAAGTGAGGGTTGATTTAATGAGTGGTTTGTTTTCAGAATATTCATATACTTGGGGTGAAAGTTTTAATTTAACTACAGGTATTCGTGCTGATTATTATAATAATACTGAGCGGTTTAATTATTTACCAAGGTTAAATATGAAATACAATCCAACTGAAAATACTGCTATTCGTTTCTCAGCAGGTAAGGCTTTTCGAATTGCAAATGTGTTTGTTGAAAACGCTTCTTTCTTAGCTTCAAATAGAGAGGTAATAGTGGGTGAATTAAGTCCTGAGATAGCTTGGAACTATGGGATGAATATTACGCATAACTTTAAATTGTTTGGGCGTGATGGTACTTTAAATGCTGATGCCTATAAAACTGAATTTGAAAATCAAATTGTGGTTGATATTGAAAAACAAAATAAGTTATCTTTTTATAATTTAGAAGGTATATCCTTTGCTACTAGTATGCAGTTGGATTTGGCTTATGAACTTTATGATCGCTTTGATGTGAAAATGGCCTATAAAATAAATAATGTAAATACTACTTTTGATGGGGTTGAAAAAACGGCACCTTTAACCCCTAAATACAGAGCTTTATTCAACATGGCGTATGCTACTAATTTTGATAGATGGGTATTTGATATTACTGCAAACTATATTGGTGAAAGTAGAATTCCTGAGCATCAAATGATTGAAAAATTCTATTCAGAATCTTTTTATCTTTACAATTCACAGGTAACAAAGAAATTCAGAAAATTTGATGTATATTTAGGAGGTGAAAATTTACTAGGGTATGTTCAGAAAAATCCTATTTTAGCTGCTGGAAATCCTAATTCAGATGTTTTTGATGCATCCTTGATTTATGCGCCAATTAATGGTAGGATGATATATGCAGGACTTAGGTATAAAATTAAATAATAATTAAATAAATAAAAAACATGAAAAAAATAATCATTGCCTTATTCAGTATTTTAACTATAAATGCTTGGGCACAAAAAGAAACAGTACAGATTAAAACTTCAGCACAATGTGAAATGTGTAAGGAGCGTATTCTTGAAGAAATACAATTTACAAAAGGAGTTACTGCTGTGGCTTTAGATGTAGAAAGTCAAATGTTAACTGTTACTTTTAAAACAAAAAAGAACTCAGTAGAAAATATTAGAACCATAATATCAAATATTGGTTATGATGCTGATGAAGTAAAAGCGAAAAAATCAGCGCATGATAATTTACCAGGTTGTTGTCAAAATCCTGATTTTGTAACACCAAAAGAGCAATCTCATGAAGGACATGATCACGATTAACAATAAAGATGAATAAAAAACATAAAATTATGACACACACATATCAAGTAACAGGAATGACTTGTGGAAGCTGTGAAGTCAAAGTAAAATCGGCTCTGCTCTCCGTAAATAATGTAACTTCTGTAGAAGTTTCAAAAGATAATAACGCTGCAATCATCACAATGGACAAACATATTGCTTTGCCTGAATTACAAAGTGCTTTAGAGGAAAAACATCAAATCTCTGCTACGAATCAGAGTGAAACATTAGAACAAATTAAACCTTGGTTTGTAACCTACAAACCCGTTTTGCTAATCTTTGCATACATTTTTTCTGCAACTGCTATTGTTGAACTCACCGCTGAAAGCATTGATATTTCAAGATGGATGCGCCATTTTATGGCAGGTTTCTTTTTAACTTTTTCATTTTTTAAGATGTTAAACCTAAAGGGATTTAAGGACAGCTACTTAATGTACGACATTATTGCACGAAGATTTCCTGCTTGGGGCTATGTCTATCCTTTCACGGAATTAACATTAGGAATTGCATTTCTAATAAATTTCAACCCTATTATAACCAACAGCGTAACTTTTGTTGTGATGACCGTAAGCATTATCGGTGTTTTAAAAATCATATTGAACAAAAAAACGATTAAATGTGCTTGTTTGGGAGATGTTTTTAACTTACCAATGAGTACAGTTACCATTATAGAAGACGGACTAATGATTCTTATGAGCCTAGGAATGCTGTTTATGGCATTGAATTAGAAAAGCCAGCAGCCAACGCACACGAAATAGAATCTCATTGAAATTATGACTGTCTTTGTAATAGAATTTTATAATAAACAGTCCACTTTGGTTTGAAGGATTACATCTATTAAGACGTAGCAGCTATCTATTGTTCGTTAATTTTATTGTAGTTTTGTAAAAAAATTATTACTATGAAACCTTTTCTATTTTTCCTGTTTTTACCTATTTTTTCCTTTGCACAATGCTTAAGTCCAAGTACTCCTTATATCCTTAGCAGTGGTTCTTCTGAAGGTTATGAAAGACCAAGAGTTGTAATAACGGCTAATAATAGTCCTTTTGTTATTTGGTCAAAACCTTCTACACCTAAAGCAATTAAAGCAAGAAAATGGAATGGTACAGATTTTGATAGTACTTTTGATTTGGTAAATGCTGATTTAATGCCTACTGGTTTTATTGGTCCTGAAATTGCTGCAAAGGGCGATACTGTTTATCTTATTTTTGAATCTTTACTGCATAATAATCATATTATTTATTTAAAGCGTTCTTTTGATGGAGGGCTTACTTTTTCCGATACAATTAGGGTCTCAGATAATTCAAATACACATAAATTTGGAATGCCAAATGTTGGTATAAGGGCTGATGGAAATCCTGTAATTTCTTATATGGAGTGTACAACTTCTTGGACAGATTGGGAGCAAATGGTAAAATCATCTTCTGATTTTGGAGCCACTTTTAGTGCAGCAACAAATGCTAGTGCATTAGCACCAGGTGAACCGTGTGATTGTTGTCAGTCAACTTTTGTTACAAAAGGAAATAATGAAGTTTATTTATTATTCAGAAATAATGAAACAAACATTAGAAATACTTATATTGCTAAATCGATTGATGGAGGACTAACTTTTACCTCAACTGAAGATTTAGATGATTATGATTGGATGTTAAATTCTTGCCCAACTTCCTCACCTATTGGTGCTGTACTTGGTGACAGTATTATGGTTGTAAGGCGTAATGGAGGTTCTGGTATCAATGAGTTGTATAAGTCTAATGTCAATACAGATGATTTGCAAAAATCTTATTTTACACAGGTAGAATCAGCAGGAAGTTCTTTGCAAGATAAAGCAGAAATTGCTACAGATTTGAATAATTTTGTTACTGTTTGGGAAGAAAATAGAAATGGGAATAAGGAGTGCTTTTATAGTGTAATTGGGAGTGATGGTAAAAGTTTATGTAATGGTGTGATTTCTGATACAGCTACTTTTGGACATAAAATAGAGCCTGATATCACTTACGGAGGCCCTTATACGGGGTATTTCTCTGTTGTTTATACAGCATCCACTGCAAAGGAAGTACACTTTGTGTATGCTCCATTAATGTATGTAAGTGCTATTAATGAAGCTTATGATTCAAATGATAAAAAACTACTTAAAATAGTAAATTTACTAGGTAAAAATGTAACTCCTGAAAGCAATAAGCCTTTTATAAATATTTATAATGATGGATCTGTTGAGCGAAAAATAGTTTTGGAATAATTAACTTTTATTGAATTGCTCTTGTAAACCACTATGACTGCGATACCAATGTGTGCCAGATTGGATAATTAGAAAACGATAGGTATAAGTTTCATTTGGTTCAATAGGCATTTGCGTTAATTAGGGGACACCATCCTCTTTATTTGGGACATACACCGTGCCAATGTAACTTAGTACTTTTTTTGAGTTTATTTTGCACCACAATTTCGGCAGTATCGCCTTCGGTAAAAGTTAAGGTTGGCATTAGAATTTGTCCGTTAACAGCAATAGCTCTTTTGTACTTGCCTGAAAAATTTACTATTGTATCTGTAACGGTTAAATCGTATCGAACTACCTTTTGTGAAAACACGGTAGTGGTTGAGAGTATTCCAAGGAATACTATCAACAGTTTTAAAAATAAATTCACTCCAAAATAAGTGCTTTCAGAAAAACTTCTTATTTTTAGTAATAATTTTTTGTAAAAAATATATTTTAAAAAAGGTATACAATAGCAAATAACGAAATTACCGAAATAAATACCCATAGCAAGAGTCCTTGAAGAAAAGGTTTAATACCAATAGCTTTTAAATTTTTAATGGAGAGATTAGTTCCTATCAAAAACAAACTAATCTGAAGCCCTTTTTTTCCAGCTTCTTTAATAGTTGTAAAACTATCATATTCCGGGAATTTTGAATTTAAAAACATGGCTAACAAAAAAAAGATAATAAAATAAGGAAATGTAAATTTCTTATCCCCTCCTATATATAAATAAGCTCCAAGAAAAACTAAAGGAACAATAAATATTACTTTTGAAAGCTTAATTATTGTGGCTACTTTTTCTGCAATATCTTCATTAAAAGCTTTATCAAAATCCATAGCAGCACCTATAGCAGATGCCGTATCATGAATAGAAAGCCCTGCCCAAACACCAAATTGATGCTGTGTTAATTTTAGATAATCGCCTATAATAGGAAAAATAATTAAACCTGTGGTACTTAGCATAAATATAGTGCCTAATGCAACAGATATTTGTTTCTCATTTGCTTTTATAGTAGAAGCGATAGCAGCAATAGCACTTGCTCCGCAAATGGATGTCCCAGAGGTAATTAAATCGGCTATTTTTCTGTCAACATTAAATATTTTACCAATAATATATCCCATGATTAACGCTAGCACAATAAAAATTACAACAAAATAAAAAGAAGAAGTAGAAAGTTCTGAAATTACTGAAATTGGGTAACCAAAACCAATACCAACAACTGAAATTTTCAATAAATTATTAGTTATACTTCCAGTTTCCCCTTCATATGGATTTCCTAGTAGTATTGCAAAAGCTATCCCAAGAACAAGTGCTAGCCAAGATGTCATCCAATTTAAAAAAGGAGATGCAGAAGACAATGCAATTAAAACTACTAATCCAAAAAACAGAAATTTGGAACTTATTATATTAAACTTGCTTTTCAATTATTGAATACTAAATTTAGACGTAATCCCATCTTTAAAGTGCTAGTTTTTTGATTTGCTCTAACAGTTCATCTTCATCACCATCAACATACCCTTTGTGTTGCCAAACTATTTCTTTTTTACTGTTTAGTAAAAATGTATGTGGTATTACTGAAACTCCCATAGCTCTTTTTAAATCTCCATTTGGATCTATGTAAACTTCATAATCCCAGTCGGATGCATTAACATAAGGAGCTACTTTAGCCATTGATCTTGAATTATCAATTGAAATAGCAACTAGTTTTACACCTGTTTCATCTTGCCAATCTTCATAAACATCTGCTATAGTATTCAGTTCTTTTTTACATGAATTACAATATGCAGCCCAAAAACTTATTACAATTGGCTTGCCATTATTTTCTAGTGCAGTAATGTTCATGCTACCTCCTTCAAGTGTTTTTACATCTACTGAAGGTAAAATTCTGTTTTGAGCAATACTGAGAGTTGCAAAGATTATAGCTGTGAAAAGCGATAGAAATAGTTTTCTCATTTTAATTGTGTTTTATTTTTGGCTAATTTACAAATAATAGCTCTTCATTCAGATATGTTTTTAGTAAATACACGAACTGATTTCATCTCAATTCGTTATAAGTAGAAATCACCAAACCTTAATGCAACTCTATTATTAGTTGAATCTAAAATAATTACTTAATCACTTATTGATCTAATCCGTCAAACCAAAGTAAACTGTTTAGTTTAAAATTCTAGTATATAGTTTTTGTTAATTTTAACCATCTAAATTGCATAAGAATAAAAAAAACTACATACTTTTTAATCAATTATTAATCATTTTCCATTCATTTTTTAGTCATTTTTTTTGCAATTGTTTGTAGTCTTTTCTAAGTCATTTTTTTCTTATTTGTTTGACTATTTTTTAGGCATTTATACTAGATAGAGGCTAATTCTTTTAATTATTTATCTGTTTAATTGTTTGACTAATTATTCAAAGAGTTTTTTGTTTAAT
>Ga0233426_10002170_pt1 | contig 16800 bp, 17 predicted proteins | sample SI_118_April2016_6_FD_179875 | JGI IMG/M metagenome (GOLD analysis project Ga0233426, IMG submission 179875) | Seawater microbial communities from Saanich Inlet, British Columbia, Canada - SI_118_April2016_10_MG | ecosystem: Environmental > Aquatic > Marine > Inlet | place: Canada: British...
GATATGGTGGACGAAATTATTGAAATTCAAAAAGAAGGTTCTTTTAGTAAGATAAAATACACATCATAAAACATATTTAGATATATATTTATTATGTACCTGAAGTGTATTTATGAGCAATTCCGAAGAAAATCAAGAAGTCCAAGAAGAAAGTCTTATCAAGGCTGGTCTTCGTAAGGGATATTTTACACTCGTTGAGGGTGTATATGATCCTGGTATTTTAAAAGCAGTATTTTTAGCAGGTGGACCGGGATCAGGAAAATCTGCAACTGTTAATACTTTGTTTGATTTAGCACCTCCTACTAAAAACCTGTCACCAAGTGGATTAAAGGTGGTGAATAGTGATCCTGCATTTGAAATACTGCTTAAAAAAGCAGGATACGATTTAAATCTTGCTAAAATGGATGATGAAACTTTTCAAAAAGTAACAAGTGATGATCCAAATAGTATACGTTCACGTGCAAAAAAAATAATGCTCAAACAATTTGAGTTATTCAAAGAAGGACGACTTGGAGTCATTGTTGACGGAACTGGTGATAATTACGATAAAATATCAAAACAAAAGAAAGCTTTAGAAAAACTTGGTTATGATTGTTATATGGTATATGTAAATACATCACTTGATGTTGCACAACAAAGAAACGCATCCCGTGAACGAAAATTAAAAAGGTCATTAGTTAAAGACATTTGGACAGATGTTCAAAAAAACCTCGGTGCATTTCAAAATACATTCGGTAAAAACTTTGTAATAATTGACAATTCAGAAGATACACGAAGTAAAACTAAACCAGGAAGATTAGATTTAGTTCCTCATGTATTAAAAGCAACTGCACGTTTTATATCAAAACCCATTCGTAATCCTATTGGAAAAAAATGGATAAAAATGATGATGGCACATGATAATATGACTAAAAGTGGTGACAAACGAAATCGAGTAAACGAAGAACTTGATATGGTGTCAATGGAGGGTGTGGTACTTCCAATGGATTTGGAAAGACATTTAAGTCGTTCCATTCACGTTATCAACAAGTTCAAGTTAAACGAAAAAAGAAATCTTGCGGTGTTATCTAGGTTGGTTGAAAGTTTAAATCTCAGTAGAAATCAAATGGTGAAGTACTTCCATCACATTAGAACTTTGAAGTTCAAAGGAGAAACTGATTGATGTTTGATAAACTTATAGACGAGTTAATTTCAGAAGATAAGTTAGGAGAGACTTGGCATCTTGAAATGGCCCCCACCCATGCTCGTTATAGTTTTTCCTCAAAAAAGCATGGAAATGAAAATTGGGCAGTTGCACTTGCAACTAAACTTGTAAAAAAAGAAAAAGACGATTTTAAGTTTATAGGAGTGTTCAGTGAAGGAGAAACAAGTGAGGGTCCTGTTGTAGATGGATATATATTTCATTGTACTGACGAGTATTTAAGTAAAGCACCTCATATGCATCGTGATAAACGTAAGGCCTGCAAACGACATCTTAAAACAGGTAACATAGAAGAATATCTAGAAGATTAAGAATGAGCATCACAGAATATAAAAAATATAAAGATGATCCGTTTTGGATGAAGTCAAAATATGACGGAGTATCTGGTGAACAAAGATTACCTGTTCAACGTAGATTGCGAAAGGGTGAAGTAAAATTTAAGAAGGGTGATGAAATACTTTATTATCCAAAAGGAAACGTAATATTGGTAGGAAACAAAGCAGAACAAGCATATCATGACTTTCAAGCAGCTGCACAAGATGAAGATTTTTATATGTCTCAATACGAGGAAAATACTATGAAAAAAGAAACAAACGAAATTAAAATTACAAGTGATGAATATAAAAAGGCAATTAACTTTATGTCTGACTTACATTCAAGTATTCTAAAAGCAAAAGACAAAGTTGTTAAGTTTTTACAAAGAAAGGGATTTGATGAAATGGCGGACGAACTCATGGCAATGTCCAAAGGTGAGTTTAATAAATTCGTACAAAGACGAGTGTATGAACAAAAACTTCGTAAACAAATTCGCACGATATTATCAGAGATGTTTAATAAATGAATGAAAGAATGTCAGAATTGTTATCTGAAGATTTAGCAACCTATATGGTTGACGATATCCTACGAGAAGCAAAAATTAAAAAAGTAATCGGAATTTATCCAGGTAGATTCCAACCTGCTGGTATTCATCATTACAAAACATACAAGTGGTTAGATGGTAAGTTTGACAAAGCATATGTAGCAACGAGTGACAAAACAGACTCTACAAAAAGTCCTTTGAACTTCAAAGAGAAAAAAATGATGTGGACAAAACATGGAGTAAAAAATGTTGTTAAAGTTAAAAATCCATATGTATGTGAAGAACTTTTAAAAAAATACGATCCAAATACAACTGTCGTAGTTTATATATTCGGAGAAAAGGATGCAGGTAGATTAAAAACAACAAAAGCAGATGGTTCTCCTGCTTACTATCAATCATACGAAGACAATAAAAAAGATTTAAAACCGTATGCTGAACATGGATACTTTATAGTTGCACCTCATGTCAGTATAAAGGTTCTTGGTAAGGAAGTAAGTGGAACACGAATTCGTGATTTACTTGGAAGTCCTAAACACGACAAAATGACTAAAACTCGTGCATTTGAAGAATTATTCGGTTGGTATGATGAAAAAATATTTAAATACTTGACCGACAAGTTTGCAACTCTTTTTGAAAACGAAGAGTTATTTGAAAGTTTCTTGTATGAATATCCTAAGTTTGAAAATCTTGTTAACGAAATAAGTACAATCGCGGCAAGTGGCCTTCCCTTGGTAGATGACGGTCCGAGTGTATTTTATACATCAGGTAATTATACAAAGTATGCTAAAGAAGATGCAACGGAAGTTGGATACGAAGTTTTGAACTATGTGCTTGGGAAAAATAATGTAAGTCAAGACAGAGATTATAGACACTTTGGAGAGTATGCTGGTCCGGTTTCCGCAGTATCTTATTATCCAGCCGGTGCTATTGATGTGGGTTCACCTACTAATCAAATTAATATTAAAGAAACATTAAAGGCCTACAATGCGTGGTTTAATTTTATAGAGAATGTAGCAGAAACCACAGGTTTCAAATTAGTAGATTATATAGGTTCTGAAAAATCTATCCGTAAAAAAGATCTTGATGGTGACGAAGATTTAAAAAATAAAGATTCAAATGTTGTTGATGCCAACAAGACTGAAAAACAAGATAAAGTAAAAATTGGAGTACATGGTCAAGTAGTAGAAAGTAAACTTATATCAGAAGGAGGTGCAGCTGGTCACATGAGTCATCCGTTTGATGATAAAGATTTAACTTTTGCTGATTTAAAAGAAATGATTCGTAGGTCGTTGGCAGGAGAACTTAATGTTGAAAAAGAAGTTACCGAAAAATTAGATGGTCAAAATTTGATGTTTTCTTGGAAAGATGGAAAGTTGGTCTCGGCGAGAAATCAAGGTCATTTAAAAAACGCAGGTGCAAATGCTCCCGATGTAACTGCATTTGAAAGTATTTTTTCGGATCGTCCTGAAAACATTCGTGACGCATTTGTAAGTGCAGTAAAAGATTTAGAGTCGGCAATTTCAAAGTTATCCGATGCACAAAAGAATAAAGTATTTAAAGAAGGTGAACGATTTATGAATATAGAGGTGATGACACCTGCAACACAGAATGTTATTCCTCAAAATGTAGATATGTTGGTTTTCCACGGAACACAAGCATACGATTCTGCCGGAAAACCAGTTTCAGAAGATTCGGATGGAAACGATATAACAGGTGAATTAAAAGATTCTGCTCGTATGTTAAGTGGAATGCTCAAACAAATCAATGCAGATGTTCAAAGTCGGTATTCGTTGAACGCACCTATTGTCGTGGAACTTCCTAAAAGTAAAACATTCGGTGATTCTTTTAAAAAATACTCTGCGATGCTTGATAAACTTAAAAAAGAATTTAAATTAAAAGACAATGATAAAGTAATGAAGTATCACGATGCATGGTGGAGAAATCTTTTGAATAAGCAACAAAGCAAATTAAAAGAAATATTTCCTGCAAAGGTATATGAAGCACTTATAGGTCGTTGGGCATATAACGATAAATCAAACAAAATTACAACGATACGAATGGACTTATCTGAACAACCCAAGTTAAAAGATTGGGTTAATAAATTTGAAAAGGAAGATATCGTAAAACAATTTGAAACAAATATGTGGCCGTTTCAATTCATATTTTTGAAACTTGGAGCAGAAGTTCTGCAAAATGTTAAAGGATTTGTGGCTGCTGGTGGAAGTGATGATATAGCAAAAGCACTCGATGCACACACTAAAACTTTAAAAGCAAAAAAGATTAGTTCGGTGGAATCACCAGAGAAATTTAAAAAGGATATCTCAAAACTTTTCAAAAATCTTGATAGATTAACTGCGATTGGTGGAGCAAAAGTAATCGCACCCAGTGAAGGAGTTGTATTTCAATACAAAGGTGGAACATATAAACTCACGGGAACATTTGCTCCTATAAATCAAATTATGGGAATAATGAGGTTTTAACATGGATCATCAACATGAAAGAAAGTTGTCAATTGCATCTAGACGAAAAATGGCAAGAGCTGCCAAACGTACTGCAAAAAAACGACAACTTAAAAAGAAACTTTTGGCAAAACGACCTAAATCTCCAGAAAAGTTAAAAAACACCGCAAAGAAAGCCGCAAAAAATGTGTTGGTAAAAAAGTTAACTGGTGGTAAATCTTATTCTGATTTAAGTATTAGTCAAAAACAAACCATTGATAATAAATTGAAACCTGCGATTATTGCGAAAGTTGCAAAGAAGTTGCTACCGAAAGTGAAGGCAAAAGAAAAAGAAAGACTTAAACGAATTAGACAAACACCTCAAAACGAGGATTTTGGTATCAGCAAACACAAAATTGGTGGAGGAGAAATGAATGTATCCGGTGTTAAACAAAATGGAAATGTAGAACCTTTAAAATTTGATAACGCAGAAGATGCAAAAAAACATTCAAAACAAGTCGGTGGTAAAATAATACATGATCGTGATGGTACTTATTATGTAGAATTTACAAAAATAGATGGACCAGTCGATGAGGATTTTAAAATGGAAGATAAAGAAAAAGAAGATAATTTAAAAGATTTAAAATCAATGCTTGATATAGCAAAACTGCTTAGTGATCAGAGTTCATACTTTAAAGGACGTGGAAGCAAAAAAGAGTATATTAAAATGCTTGTCCATAAAATACGAAAGTTGTCGGAATCAAAAAAACATAAATTGATGACAAAAATGGATGCATATAAAAAAGTCCGCAAACAAACATTGCCAAAAAGTAGACCCATGAAAAGCAAAAAATCATATGATAGAAAAGATTTTAAAAAAGGAAAATACGATTAAGGTCTGGATGTCAGTTTAAGTGTAATCCGTGTGGTAAAATACAGAGTATATAAAAATATTGAATAGAGAGTTTACTATGATTAAGTTGAATGGCAATGTTTATTTAACCGAGATGGAAATAGATCACATAGTTAGTGATGCATCAATCAGATTTAGAACTTCACATCGTGCTATCTTACCACAACAAGTAACATATTTAGACAGAGAGTTTGTTGAAGCAATACAAAATGAAGCAAAAAACACAACTTTGTCGGTGTTTTATTTATATGGATACGGAGAAAATTACGCATCTGTAGACAAAATAACAAAAGCAATTGTAGACAGATTTAGAAAATTAGAAGATTGTTGTAGCAAACTGTATTTCATGCAGTATGACTTAACAGACTCTCAACGCAAAAAGCATAGAGTTCAATATGAAAACTTTTTGATAAATGTTTTTTTAGAAGAATGTATATTAAATTTTAAAAAGTTATCATAGTATTTGACAAAGTCGCAAAAAAATGTAATATTATATTATGGCTAAAATGGATAAAGACGATTTGAAATATGTGATCGGCCGATCACGTAAGTTATTTAAAGGAGAAGAAATTCCCAAAGTACATGGTTATGAAGGAGAAGTTGAAGAACTTATTATTCGTCAACCTGGTGAAATCTGGACAGATAAACATGGAAAAGAATGGAAGCAAGTGGGTTCTAATTCAAAGGTAAGAACGGAAACTATGATGGACAAAGTCAGAAAGACTCTACGTGAAGCACCCAACTGCCCAAAGAAAATGTGTACTGTTGATCCAACCAAGAACTTGGATAAAAGAATGCTCGCTATGAAAGGTATGTGTTTTGATTGTGTCCAGGAGCATGAACAAAAACTAAAAGAAGAAGGTATGTACGAAGCATATGAAAAAAAGACAATGCTTGAAAATGAACTTAGTTTTTTGTTCGACACTAAAACTAAATTGGTTGAATCAAAAGAACATATAACAAAAGACCCTAAATTTTTAAATGAAGATGGTTCTCTTGAGCAATGGAATATTCCAAATAAAAAAGAACTTATGAAAGATTTAGACTCGGACTTAGAAGAACTTGAAAACCGACTTTCCGAAGTTGAAGAAAGTCTATCTGAATATGCTGATATGAAATTTTAAAAGTTTCAACGATACCTTTAACTTTTTTATATTATAGAAAATTAAATACATATATATTTATCCCTAATGGCAGACGGTCAAAAAATGCCCTTAAGGGAAATAATAAAACAAGAGTATACTGCGTGTTTAAAATCACCCATATACTTTATGAAAAAGTATTGTAAAATTCAGCATCCAACACTTGGAACTATACCATTTCATTTGTATGAATTTCAAGAAAAAACTTTAGAAAGCTTTAAAGATGAGCAATTTAACATAGTTCTTAAAGCACGACAAATGGGTATATCTACCTTAGTATCAGGATATGCTTTGTGGTTAATGACATTTTTTACCGATAGATCAATTCTGTGTATCGCAATCAACCAAGAGACTGCAAAAAATATTGTTACTAAAGTAACTCATATGTCGGAAAATCTTCCGAGTTGGTTACGCAGTGAATGCACCGAGAAAAATAAACTGAGTATGCGTTTTAAAAACGGAAGTAGTATTCGTGCAGCTTCAAGTAGTGTTGATGCATCTCGTTCATCTTCATTGAGTTTGCTTATCGTTGACGAGTGTGCGTTTATTACAAATATGGAAGATATATGGACTGCGTCACAATCAACGATTACAACTGGTGGTCGTTCTATTCTGTTGTCTACTCCTAATGGCATCGGTAATTTCTTTCACAAAACATGGGTTGGTTCGATGGATGGATCAAATGAATTCAATCCTATCAATTTACATTGGTCACTTCATCCAGACCGAGATCAAACTTGGAGAGATTTACAAACTAAAAACTTAGGTGAAAAAGACGCTGCACAAGAATGTGATTGCGACTTTATATCTAGTGGTCGTTCGGTTGTTGATGCTAGTTTAATAGATTGGTATAAAGATACATTGATGAAAGAACCGGTTGAAAAACGAGGAGCAAACAAAGAGTATTGGATATGGGAGTATCCAAATCACACAAAAGATTACGTAGTTGCAGCCGATGTTGCACGTGGAGATGGTCGTGATAAAAGTGCATTTCATGTATTTGATGTAGAAAATGTAAAACAAGTGGCTGAATTTAAAGGAGAAGTCGAAACCAAAGACTTCGGTAATCTTCTCGTTGCAGTTGCAAGTGAATTCAACGGAGCATTGCTTGTAGTGGAAAATGCAAATATAGGATGGGCGGTTTTGCAACAAATTATAGACAAAGGATACTCTAATTTGTATTACACCCAACGAGACTACCAATATATAGATGAATTTACACAACACACCAATAAATTAAATCGTCAAGAAAAGAAGCAAGTTCCTGGATTTACAACATCAATTAAAACACGACCTTTAATTATCAGTAAAATGGAAAGTTACATCCGTGAAAAGGAAGTTGAAATTGTTTCAGAGAGAACTTTAGATGAATTATTTACATTTGTATGGAATGGTCAAAAAGCAGAAGCAATGCAAGGATATAACGATGATTTAGTTATGAGTCTATGTATCTCATTGTGGGTAAGAGACACTGCTTTAAGATTTCGTTCCGAAAATGTTCAATCTCAAAAGTCATTATTTGATTATATGGGAAGTACAACTAATTTAAATGTCGGAGCGAGGTTCGCAAATTCTGGATTGAAACACAATCCATATGAAATGAAAAATCCGCACGGTGGAACAGAAAATTTAGATTGGTTATTAAAATAGGAAACATATGAAAAAAACGTCAAATATACTCGTAGCATTTAGTTTATTATTAACAAGTAGTTGTGCAACTCAATCACTATTACCAACTCAGGGAGTATATACAGAGTCTTCGTTTGAAACTTACACACAAGTTGAAGAACTGGTTGAGGGAATTGTACCGGGTGAAACCAAGTATTCTTATTTAGTTACACTGGGTCTTGATTTGGAAAATATACCTAATGTTAAACGATTGACGTATCTTGATGTAATGACCAAGTTTAACTTAGATAGTCCGTCTAGATATACGTTATTCAACAAAATAGAACTTCCCTCGGGAGTTGTTAAGATGTTGGCTGCACGTGAAAGTGGATTAGCGTACGAACTTAATTTAGAAAGATTAAAAAACCAACGAGAAGGTAGTTTATTTTTGGATATGTTAAACTTTAGAAAAAATGTGCATATAACTGGATGGAATATAAATGTTCTTATTCTCGTTGTAGATGACACAGTGGAGTATGTTTTGTTTTCGGGAGAAAAAAATATTGATCGGCATGAACGTGAACGAAATCCTTTAGGTCCTTTTCAAGGATTTGACGGTGGAGATATCATCGGAGCAGCCAGTGAGTTTCAGTGATATATACTTATTGACAATTAGATATACATCTTTTATAATCATATAATTTATAAGGGTAAATAAACATGGCAGACGAAACTAAAACAAAAAAACTACTACGGGGATTAAAAAGATTATTTTCATCTGATGTTGTTGTTAGAAATGTAGGTGGAAAGAAACTCAAGGTTGTGGATACTGATAATATCCAGCATTCATCCAAAACTAAAGACCGTTACGGTCGTATGCACACTTTATATAGTGATTATGCAAGCAAGTATAATAACATAGGATACAACACAGCACGACTTGAGTTATTCTCAGATTATGACACAATGGAGAATGATCCCATTATTGCAAGTGCATTGGATATATACGCAGATGAATGCACCACTAGAAGTGAATTCGGTGATGTTCTGAGAATTTCCAGTCCCGATTCTAATATCAAAGGTATCCTTGAAAATTTATTTTATGAAATATTAAATGTAGAATTCAATTTATGGGGATGGACACGTAATATGTGTAAATATGGTGATTTTTATCTTAATCTACAAATTGAACCAGAATATGGTATATTAAATGTAAGACCAGTTTCTACATATGAAATGACAAGATTGGAAGATTTAGATCCAGAAAATCCTAACTATGTAATGTTTAAGCAAGAGGGATCGAGCAATGAAACTTACGAAAATTATGAAATTGCTCATTTTAGAATGATTGGTGATAGTAACTTCCTACCATATGGAAAAAGTGTAATTGAACCTGCCAGAAGAACATGGAAGCAACTTCAACTTATGGAAGATGCTATGCTTATTCATCGTGTTATGAGAGCACCAGAAAAACGAATGTTTTATATAGATATTGGTAATATTCCACCAAATGAAGTTGATAACTTTATGCAAAAAGCAATCAACAAAATGAAAAAAGTTCCATTTGTTGATGAACAGACAGGAGATTATAATTTAAAATTTAATTTACAAAATATGACTGAAGATTTCTTTATGCCAGTTCGTGGTGGGGATAGTGGAACTCGTATTGAAAATCTAGGAGCAATGACATATGATGGAACAGATGACATTGAGTACTTAAAAAATAAAATGATGGCCGCACTAAAAGTTCCAAAAGCATTTTTAGGTTACGATGAGAGCATATCTGGAAAAGCAACTTTGGCCGCCGAGGATATTAGATTTGCCAGAACAATAGAACGAGTTCAACGTATAACAATAAGTGAATTAACAAAAATTGCAATAGTTCACTTATATTCACAGGGATATACAGATGCAAAACTTGTTGATTTTAGTTTACAACTAACCAACCCATCTACTATTTTTGAAGAAGAACGAATACGAATTTTTAGTGAAAAACTAAATACTGCACGTGACATGGTTGATGCAAAGTTCTTTTCCAAAGAGTGGATTTACAATAATATTTTCAATATATCTAATGATGAGCAAGAAGAAATTAGAAATTCATTCGTAGACGATGCCAAAGAATTTTATAGATTGGAGGCAATTCAAAATGAAGGAACTGATCCTGCTGATCCAAATACATCCGATGAAAGTGGAGAAGAAGAAAATTCATGGGGATTTGGTAAGTTTGATGAAATGACTGACGAAGAGAAGGCAAGAGTGAAGGAGAGAGAAAAAGAAGAAAAAAAGAGAAAAAATGCTGATAAAGAATACGATCATCCAGATGACAAACCTATGGGCAGAGACCCACTTGGCCAAGATGAACGCAAAGTATCAGGACGATCATGGTCAGAGAGTCCTTTGAAATTAGAGTCCGATTTACAAAAACTTGATCAGTTTTTAAATAAATCTCCTATGAAAAATAACAACAAAAAAAAGCAAATTATATCAGAATCTAATGAAATGACTGATTTAAAAAAAGAATTAAAAGATATAGCTAACGAATCTGATTCTAAAGTAGAAGATTCAAAATAATTAAATATTTTAAGAAAATAAACAATAATTATATTTATATTCATATTTATGTCTGTATACATTTATCTAGATAAAATCTTCACGTGAAAAAACTAAAACACAGTAAATTCAAAAACACAGGAATTTTGTTTGAATTATTAATCAGACAAATAACGGCCGATATACTCGATAATAACGAATCTTCTGCCAATAAACTTGTAAAAAAATATTTTGCGGAAGATACCGACCTTGGCAAAGAACAACGTTTGTATCAAGTGCTTATGGAAGAAACTACAAAATCCGAAGGTTCTGCATACAAACTAGTTGACGCCGTATTGGGTGAGCACAAGAAACTAGATAATCGAGTTTTATCAAGACTTAGATATGAACTCGTCAAAGAAATGAAAGACATATATCCTATTGATGATTTCTTTCGTTCAAAAATCAGAAACTACAAAACTTACGCAAGTATATATAAATTGTTTGAAGGAAGTAAGGTTGATATTTTTTGCGATCCGCGGGAATTAGTTGAATCCAAAAATACAATAGTTGGTGGTTTGTGTAAAGACAAGATAGTAAATAATGAGTTAGATCAATTGGAAAATTATGCACAACACAATGAAGATTTGAGACTCATTTCGTATAAACTACTTGTAGATAGATTTAACGAAAAGTATAGTGAACTTAACGAAGATCAAAAGTTATTACTTAAAAACTACATAAATAACATCTCTAATACAAATAGTTTACGAGAGTATATTAATGAACAACTTCCTATTATCAAAAGAAAAATTGAAAAGTTGAGTAGTAGCATTGACGATAGTGTTGTAAAGATTAAACTCAATGAAGTTACTTCACAACTCAATAAAGTCAAAGAAGGAAGGGTTGTTAAAGATTCACAAGTTTCTGCCGTATTAATGTCGTATGAATTGATAAAGGAACTTGAAAAGAATGGACAACCAACGAAGTAAATTAAAAAAGATCATCCGTAGTTTATTACAAGAACTTGTTTCTGAAAACGAATTATCAGAAATAAATACAACCGGTAATATAGAGGGATTTCAAACACCCCATGCGTTCAGTGGAAGTAGTGAAGATGACCACAAAAAAAGCATAAAAGATAAAGCAGAAGTTTTTGATTATAAATCAACTGAAAATAAAAAAAACAACACCGTTAAATTAAACGAGGGTCGTAGTCTTTATCATTTATTTCGTGATCATCCAGATTTAACACCCAAGCAAAAAATAGGTGTAACCATGCGTCAGATCAATAAAAATTTGACGGAAGTGGATAAATTTTTAAATATAGCAACTAAGTTTAAAACCGAAAATAGTATACCAAGTCAGTCATACTGGAAAACTACAAGCAAATATCTTTTAAAGTTGGATGAAAAGATACAAAGAATAAATCGTAAACTTAAAGAATTGAAGTAGTATGAATATTAACTTTGACGATTTAGAAGATAAAGAAGAAACTGATCCTGCGTTAGATGATTTCAAAGTTGCTATTAAAAGATTCGCCATATCAGCAAAAAATCTATCAAAATCTACTGAAGGTAAGAAGCTTCCGTCTGAGCATTGGTCTGATATGGTTGGTCTTATTAAAAAGTCTAAAATGGCAGTATCGATGATAGAACTTGGTATCGATGACATCGGTAGTTTTAAAGATACAATGGAACCAGATGAGTTGGAACTGAAAAAGACGGGTCCTATAACAAAATCAGATGAAACAGAACCTACCACCTCTGACGATTCCACAACTGCAAAATCTTCAATAGAAAAACAACCATCTACATCTGACAAATCAGAACCCAAAGAAAAACCCGAGGATGATGAAGACGAAGAAGACGAAGACGAAGTAAACGAAGAAGCAAAATCAAAATCACAACAAAGATTATTTGGAATGGTACACGCATATAATAAAGGTGAACTTAAAAAAAGTGATGTAGATGTAGACTTATTTTCTAAAATAAAGAAAATAGCAAATGGTATGTCTGATAAAGATTCTAAGAAAATTGCAAAAACCAATCACACAGACTTACCTGAAACAGTTCCGACTGATGAATACTATGACACATTAAACCACATGAGTATTTTGCTGGCCGAAGAAAATTTTGACAATATAGAGAGAAGTTGTGCAGGATTTGTTGTAGAAAAGGATGATCGTAAATTTACAATTGAGTTTGATCAAAACTTTTATTTAAAGTCAGATAACTATAATTTTGAACTAGGTGATGACTATGATCTAAAAGAAGTAGTAGATACCTTTAAGAGTTTAATCAGACATTCTGACAGAATTTTAAAAAAAGAATACGAAACTCTGATAAAATAATTCATTAGGAAAACTCACATAAATAAAAAATATGTATATACTTATTTAATAACATGGGAAAAACATTATTAGTTACTACGATGCCGTTTGAATTCACACCTGAGCAGATAAGTGAAAGCATCGAACAAAATTCAGGAAAACTTATTGTTCAGGGTATTCTTCAAAAAGCATCCGAGCAAAATCAGAATGGTCGTGTATATGAACGATCACTTCTTGAAAGAGAAGCAACTAAGTACAATGAATTGATAAACGACCGCCGTGCATTGGGAGAACTTGATCATCCCGAGAGTAGTGTAGTTAACTTACAGAACGTAAGTCACAATGTTATTAAAATGTGGTGGGAAGGAGAAAGTTTACTTGGAAAAGTTGAGGTACTTGGAACACCATCAGGAAACATTTTAAAAGAGTTATTTAAATCTGGTATAACACTTGGTATAAGTTCACGTGGAATGGGAACAACTCGTGAACATGAAGGTAAAACTCTTGTCAACGATGATTTTGAATTAGTAGCATTTGATTTTGTAAGTAATCCATCCACACGTGGTGCATTTCTTGAACCGGTAAATTTAAATGAATCAGTTTCCGTAGATCCCAAGGTTGTAACAAGTGGTCGTGTGTGTACGAAATATTGTAAAGTAGAAGGTATTATACATGAAATTTTAGGAGAAATAGGAGATTCAAAATGAGTAACTCTGCAAATACAAAAAAGTTAATTAAAGAAGTTATTCTTGAGGTATTGAAAGAAGAAAAAGAATTACTTGCAGAATATAACCCCAACACAGATAAATTTTCAGATGAAGGTCTTTCCACAGAACAGAAAAAACTTGCTTCTGAAAAAATTTCAAAGTTTGGAAAGTATCAAAAGTTTATAGCACTTGAAGCAAAGGACATGGAGGTTGCTGAAGATATATGTAATATCATAGAGAATGCTTCACAATGTATTTTAAATGAAACCGATGACTGGTTTGATGGAATTAGTGTTAAGAGAAACTTAAAGGAAGTTAAAACACTTGCAAAAGATTTTTACAAAACTGCACAAGAACGACAAGTTTATACACAGCGAATGCAAAGTCTTTACGAAGATATGGGAAATATTCTTAATAGATACTTTGAAATAAAAGGAGAAGACACAAATGAACCGCGATAAACTTAAAACATTCGTTAGAAAAGTTTTACTTGAAAAACTTAATACGAAACCAACCGTAGAAGGCAAGTTGCTAAAAAAGACAATAAGTTTTAGTGGCATACAACGTGAATGTGTGTGTGAAGGAACGGTTAAAGATATTAATGAATTTGCTTCGACTAATAATTTAAAGTTTACAATTTCCGGAGATTCTTATTTCGGTGGTCATTATGTAGACGAAATGACTTCTTATGAATTTCAACCAAATCCTGAGTTTTACGGTGAACTAATGGAAACTTCTATGTCTGCACGTGAGCAACTTGCTAGAATATGTGGAACAAACGATCAAGTTTTGGCTGAAGTAGATGTGAGCAACATTGAAAATCTAGTAGACTTCATTTTTACAAACGAATCTTTTTACGAAGAAAAAACTAATTTAGTTTTTGAGCAAATAGAAACTCAAGTAAACGAAAAACTTTATGATAAAACTCAATTTACACGTTTGTTTGAATATTTGATTAAACAATCATGTGAAGTATTTGTTGACGAATCAATTGAATTAACAGAATCTGAACACACATATGCGATTCAATCGATATCAAACCGATTTTTTAAAAACCGAAACACTACAACGAACGAAGAAATAGAACCTAAAACTGAATGTGGCAAAAAGTCATTTTCAACGGGTAGTGCATTTGAAAATATGCAAAGAATACAATCAGGACACCAAATGTTTTTATAAGGAACTTAATAAAATGAAAATAACAAAATCAGAACTCAGAGAAATTATTCAAGAAGTCGCAAGTGAAATGGGACTATTTGAAGGCTTAACCGCTGCACAAGAAAAACTTCCAGAACCTCTTAAAAAAGCAATTTTAAAGAAACAAGGAAATTCAAGTGATTCCGAAGAAACGGAAGAAAAAGAAGATGTAGAAGAAGGTTTAACCGCTGCACAAGAAAAACTTCCAGAACCTCTTAAAAAAGCAATTTTAAAGAAGCAAGGAAATTCTGACGATTCATCTGACGATGAAGAAAAGGAAGATGTAGAGGAAGGTTTAACCGCTGCACAAGAAAAACTTCCAGAACCTCTTAAAAAAGCAATTTTAAAGAAGCAAGGAAATTCTGACGATTCATCTGACGAAGAAAAAGAAGAAGAAGAAGAATCAATTGAAGAAGGAAACGCATTCGGAGCAGCGGTAAAAACTGCACGTGATAATGGTGATTCTGAATTTCAAGTAGGTGGAAAAACATACCAACTCAAAGAAAAAGTTACAGAAGAAGTAGAAGACACCGAAGAATTTACAGGTGAAGACGAAGACGAACTTGAAGAGACTGTGTGTGAAACTTGTGATGAAGATGATGAAGATGTAGAAGAAGGTAATGCATTTGGAGACGCGGTAGCAAAAGCAAAAGAATCAGGTGAAACTGAATTTGAAGTGGGTGGTAAAACCTATAAAGTTCGTGAAAACTGGTCAAAAATAACATTATCTGAAAAGTTAGATAGAATGTTAGGAAATCGTAAAGTTCTTTAATATTTTCAAAATAATTTAAAAAAACTTAAAAAAGAGTGGTTTTCCACTCTTTTTTTTTATAATAATTTCATTTTTTTAATATTTTTGTATTTAAGTATATATTTATCTATCAAAATGCTTCCACATTTATTGGAAACAATTAAAGGTTTCAAGATTACATTAAGGTCCACAATGACTTTAGAAAAAATAGGAAATTAAAACACATGAGTAAATTATTAAAAGAAGCTATTGCTGATGCGAAAGCAGTTCGTGAAACTGCACTTGCTAACGCTCGTCTTGCTCTTGAAGAAGCATTTGCACCTAGACTGCAAAGTATGCTTACCAAGAAACTCCGTGAGGAAGAGGCAGAGTTAGATGGTGTAGAAGATGAAGTTGAAGTTTCTGACGAAGTTGACGAGGGTTCATACTCCGAAGATGACGTAGAAATTGAAGAACCATCTGCTGAAGATGAAGTCGAAGAAGGTGCATACCTTGAAGATGACGAAGAGTCTGAAGATGAAGTTGCTGACGTAGATGCTGAAGAAGCACCTGCTGAAGATGAAGTTGCTGACGAAGCACCTGAAGTAGAAGACGAAGAAGAAGACGAAGAAGATATCGAAGAAGATTCTTTTGACTTGGATTCTATTATCGCCGAACTTGAGAGTGAGTTGACAACCGAAGAAGAAGAAGAAGAAGGTGAAGAAGAATCCGAAGAAGAGGATGCTGAATCTGTTGAAGAACAATCTGATTCATCCGAATTAGGTATTAAAGGTGAAGAACACGTAAACATTGCTGATAGTGATGATGAAGATCTTCCTGATGGTACTGAAGTTCAAAGTTCAGATGTAGGAAATGAAGATGACGAAATGCCAAAGACTGCTGACATTGACGAAGAAATTGATATTGAAATCGTTGATGAAGAAGTAGCTGCTGGTGATGAATCTGATGAATCAACTGCAACTGAATCTGATGAAGAACTTGCGTTCCCAACAAACGAAGCAGAAGACTGCAATCAAGGTGGTGACATCGGCGAAGACGATGAAGAAATCAATCTTGAAGAAATTCTTAAAGAACTCGAAGATGAATCATCTTTGGAAGACGAAGAAGCAGACTCCGAACT
>Ga0233426_10002174_pt1 | contig 16791 bp, 17 predicted proteins | sample SI_118_April2016_6_FD_179875 | JGI IMG/M metagenome (GOLD analysis project Ga0233426, IMG submission 179875) | Seawater microbial communities from Saanich Inlet, British Columbia, Canada - SI_118_April2016_10_MG | ecosystem: Environmental > Aquatic > Marine > Inlet | place: Canada: British...
ACCAAGTGAACACTAGATTGTTGTCAGGAGCCGTGTGAAACCCGTGGCGCAATGCGTTTTGTGAAGAGACCGCCTTGCCCTCTGGCGTCTTTGGTCCCGTGGCAGAGTGTACCATAGGCTAAATCTCCGAAACGGGAACGCCCTCTATAGGCCGCGCCTTCTGTATTTCTCGATACTCAGCGGAGAGTAATCGTGCACGCTTCTCCAGATCGGGCAGTTTATCGATATGGCGTCTATAATTTACATTTTTTAGAAGCTGCGCACTCAGCACTAACCGCGGATCAACGCCCAAAGCGTTTGCCTCAACGAAGGCCTGCCCGCGCAGATCTGGATCAGCGGACTTCAGTCCCTCAACGATACCGTCTCTTTGGGCGTCCATCCCATCCCAATCGACATTATCTTCAAACTCGTCCTCATCGCCTCCAGCCTATAAATATTGGTTCAGCTGCCGCCGAGACTCACTCTCAGCATTACCCTCCAACTTATTGTCAATGAGGCGACCCATATTGCGCTCCATGCTCGTTGAGAGCTCAACGTCTGAAGACGCCTTCAACTGCAATATGGACCAATTAAGATCCACCAGCTGCTGCGCTTGTAAGAATTCATATTGCGTCACGGGAGCAAGATCCGAAAGTGTCGCCACTCGGAAAGCCTCATAGGCTGAGCTGAACTCGCCAATGATAGCAGGACGCTCGGGCAACAGATTATTTATCGAAATCGAGTCAAGTTCAGTTAAGATCGTGGGGTTTTTTGAGTGCGACATATTACTGCTCATCGTTATTGAGGGTGAGCATACTTTAACACATTACCACATGTAGAAATATCGCACACCTCTACACAATATGTGACGTTGATAAGTGGGTTTGTTTCAAGACTACTCCGGCGCTGTCCAAAGGCGAACGCCAGGGCCATGGTCTGCGTCACCGATGAATTCGATGCCCGCAGCTTCGAGGGTTTCACGGATTACTCTTAAATTCGCTTCGGTAGCTTTTAAAAATCCTGCTTCAGTTTCTAGCCTTTTAATCGTGCTGACGCTGACTGCAGAACGTTCAGACAGTGTTGAAATACTCCACCCAAGAGCGGCACGAGACATACAGATCTGATTACAAGTCAGCATTGACATCATTAACCCATGAGCTTAAATAGCTCATATGAGCTATTAAAATCAAAATATTCAGAACGCCTTAGCTTCGCTGGAAGGAGCCTACGCGCCCAATACACTTCGTTCATACTATTCGGATGTGCGATCATTTGTTGATTGGTGCATTAAAAGAAATATAACACCATTTCCACTGAACTCATCAAATCTCAGCAGCTATATCGAACTTATGCAGATCAAGTATAGCTACAGCACCATCCGCCGACGCATCTCAGCCCATAAAAGAATAAACAAGCTTCTGGGATTTGAAGATGACACTCACACTGAGGAGGTTTACCTCACAATTCGCCGTGCAAAACGCTCAAAATGTCTTGATCAAAAGCAAGCAGTGGGCATCAACCACAATATCCTCGTCAAAATGATTGACGTACAACCTGACACGCTGGTGGGCGTGCGCAACCGCGCCCTCCTTTCACTTGGCTATGATTTTCTGGCGCGCCGCTCAGAACTCGTAGCAATTCGTAATGACGATTTAAAGTTTACACCAGACGGCGCACTCAAAGGCATGATCAGAAAAAGCAAAACCGACCAATACGGGAAAGGTCGGCTTGTGTTTGGATCAACACGGAGTGCGAAACTGGTTAGGAAGTGGTTAAAGTCAAAGCCTATCGAAATACAGCCAGTCTTCTGCGCAATTAATCACGATCGATGCTTGGATCGCGCAATATGCGACAGGCAAGTAAACGAAATCATCAAGCGCAGTATCGTACGGGTGAAGCGGTGCAAGCGGCCCAGCGACTTAGAAGTTTCAGGGCACTCACTGCGCGTTGGGGCCGCACAAGATTTATTTATTAAGGGCTTCGACTTGGCGGCGATTATGCGTGCGGGAGGGTGGTCAGATCCAACTACTGTTACGAGATATTTGCAGTATTCACAGCATAATATTTGGAACTGAAGGTTTAATATCGTGGAAAGGGAAATCTTTAAAAAAAATTTCTACAAAATACGATCCATCTTGACCAGTGACACCCGTTATTAAAGCCTTCTTTTTTCACATTAGTCAGTTTCCAATCCAAGCTCATTCACTCGTTGCTCTAATTTTTCTGATATATACCAATCGTCAAAACGGGAATGTTCCAGCTTAACACGCAGATATTTGTTTTTTTTCATAAGTTTATAAATTTTATCACGGGCTTCAGTGTAGTTATGCTCAACGGTCAGAATTCCTACTTTATGGCTATCAAAGTCAAAATTTTCTAATATTTCAAATTCACTACCCTCAGTATCAATACTCATAAAATCTATTTCAGTAGGCATGGAGTACTTAAAAAGCAGGTCGTTTAATGAAATCGTAGGAACATTATAGGTTTTTGAGAATTTTCTGTTTCTCGAATGGCCATCACTTTTCCTGAAAAGGTCCAAGGTTGATAATTCATTTGCTTCAACAAATTTGAGAAACTTACCGCTTTCCGACCAAACACATTCATTCGAAATATAGGCAGACCTATTTGTTTCCAATATTTTCTTCCATTGTCGCGCAGGCTCAGATAAAACACCGCGCCAACTGAGTTCCTTTTCAAGTAAGTATGTATTTGAGAGATATTTACCGTCAGCAGCTCCAAACTCGACAAATGACCCTTCTCTTTTACCATCGTACATCAAAGCTACAAAAAGGTCTTGTTGAACTTGGGACTTAGAAAACCCCAGTAAAGGAATAATAGAAGAGATTTTTTCATAATCAAACAAAGCAAGAAAATCAACAACACCCTTAAAGTGAGCATTGTCCTCAAATCTTTTTGCAGTATCGGCCCTGAACAATCTAAAACCTAAATGCATTAAGAGCGCCTTAGTCATTTTTTGTAACAATTTATATACTTCCTATTTTTACACGTTGATGGATTTTACGTAGTTTTTTTGAGATTAAACAAAGGAGGTAATACTTAGCAAGATTATCAATTATTGCCAAACGGTCCTCCTTTATCTTATTTAATTCCGATTGTAATCCGGAAGTACTCAGACCACCTAAATCCATTGCAATGGTATACTCATCAAAATAATGAATTGCGCGACTTTCAACAGACCCAAAAACGCGAAGCAACCAATCGTAATCACCGGATATATTATAATTAGTTTTAAAATTTCCAAAAGTTTGAAATAAACTTTTTTCGCAAAGTATTGATGTGTGAGGTGGCATCCAACCTAAATGCATTTTCAACCACGAAAAATAACCGGCGCGCCAAGAACGAACGGTTTTACCTAATTTATTAGTATAAATAATATTAGAATACACGAGCTGAGAACTACTTTCGCGCTTTGCACGAACCAGCTTCCCTAACGTTTCCGGCGAGATAAAAGTATCACCCGCATGAAGGATTAAAACATCATGATTATTAGGTATTCGTTTTAACCCTCGATTAAGAGCGTCGTATATACCCGAATCGACTTCTCGAATTACATCAGTAAACGGGTACGACACCGCATTTAAAAAATATAAACTGCCGTCAGTCGAATGAGCATCTTGTATTAAATGATTAAAAGAGACTTCTTTTTGAGAATATAAACTATCTAATGTCTTTCTGAGATTATCACCAGCGTTGTGTGTGACTGTAAGTATTGTAAGGGTGATATCATTCATTATCAGCCTCTAAAATAAGAGCATCCACCAAGGTTCTGTACCAAAGAGCCTGCAGTAAAGCATATTGGAGCCCGGGTAAACCATCCCTAAAGCCCCTCAATAAAAAGTAACGATAAAGAAAATATAATATAGCTCTTATAGACATTGGTATAGTATCAAATATTTTCTTTTTTAGACTTTTTTCTGACTTATTCAAACGCTCAGAACGAACGGCTTCAACTTCTCTGTTTGCATAACGGACATGTTTGAGTATCCAAAAATCTAAACCTTTTTGACAGTCATCTATAATATTACCGGACATCAATGCTGTCGCGCCTCTAACAATTATGTGTTCATCCATCACCCGATCGTTCGATCTCCCATATCCATATCGAAAGATGCGCAGTATATAATTACGTTGAAACCCGCCATAGTTCAGAACTTTGTTTTTAAAGCTAATTTTACGATTAACTTTATAGCCTAAAATTTCGGATTTTTTTAAATCTAAATTACGAATACACTGAATGGCTTCTGAGTCAAAGTATTCGTCAGCATCAAGACGAACGATCCAATCTGAATTTTTGGCATTAATTTTTGAAAGAAGCCAGTTGAACTGCTCTGCGTGGGTTGTAAAATTCCGCTCAAAAACCTCACACCCCAACGCTAGACAGAGATCTTTAGTCTTATCTGTTGATAGGCTATCGATAATGATTATACGGTCAGCAAAATTTTTACAATTTTCTATACAACGCTTTATGTGTATTTCTTCATTAAACGTCAGAATGATGGCTAATATCATTTACAACCTCAAGAAAATTTGTAGTAACTATTTCCCACCCAAAGTTTCGCAAAACGTGGGAGCGCGCGTGCTTTTCTGCATAACCCTTTAAATTACAAGCTTCATATATAGTTTTGGCTATATCTGTGGGATAAGCATCTGTACCAAGACCAAGGCCTAATTTTTCTAAATTATTCCATGGGAGAGATTTACTAAAAACAACGGGTGTGCCCGCGTACAATGACTCAAGGATCACATTACCAAAATTTTCGTTTTCACTAACCAATGCCAAACAGTCGAAAGTCGACAGCTCTTGAATAATTTCGTCCCTTGTAAGGCCAAATTTAAAGTTAACGTTAGACCACAGACCCAGTCGATTAACTAATTTTTGAATTTCATTTATATTTCCGTCATCAAAACCATATAAAGTGAGCATAAAATTAACATCAGGCCATTCACATTTTAAAACAGAAATTGATTTGATTAACAAATCAATTCTCTTTTTTTTATGAAATCTGCCAACAAATGCTATGTTTTTGACACTCTGCTTTAAGGCTACGGAGGGCTCACTACGAGGAGAGACTGGCTCTTCAAAACCATTTGGAAGTATGCAAATTCTACACTTCGAGTTAAAAAAGATTTTAGCCTCCAAAGCTTCTGCCGAACTCGTGACGAGAATAATATCCTCTTTTCTTAAAAAAATCCTATAAATCTTTAGGAAAAAAATCTTAAGGTACCTACGCCTGCTTAATCCAAATTGTGACAAACTTCCTCGCGGCTGAAGAACAATCTTTTTTCGACATATAAAAGCCAGTAATAACGAAAAAATACAAAAGAAAGAAAAAATTGAATTAATACAGACCAATTCAGCAGCTCGTATATTACCATACATTTCAATCGTATTTTTGACAAAAAACTTATGATCAAAATAGCGAACACTTACCCCCTCATCTATTATCTCATAATCTGACAAGATAAGCTTTGGATTTTGCCTAACTGTTGTAGTATGTACATTAACTTCGCAGTTTATAGATAAAAATTTTACGAATGAACGAACCGCGTATATCGGCCCTCCATATTCTATTGCTGGAAAATATGATGGTATAATCAAACAGATTTTCATTTACGCGACCCAAATATTATTAATGCTAAAATAATAGAAGGCGTTCCTAAAACTGGATTAAAAACGCCGCAGACCAATAATAGTTTAAAGACGCTAGAATCAATGTACCTAGCTAATGTAACATAGAATAGGCACATGGTGATTACTCCATAATTGAGAGACAGACGAATTAAATCGCTGTGAAACAAATAGCTATAAACTCCATGTGACCCAAATTTTGAATTTATCCAAACAAAAACTGGAGCGTCATTTTCTAACGTTAACTCTAAAAAATTCATTCCCGGCCCAAAACCAAACATTAATTCCATAAAAGTTGCATTTTTCATAATTGAAAAAAATGCAAAATATAGTTGTAGTCTATCAATACTCTCCAGGTTAAGTTCTCTATTACGAACCCAAATTTGGTATAAAACCATAGCTATGATACCAAACACAACTACTAAAAAAACATGAGGTTTTCGGATATTTAGAACTTGGTTAAACGGATTTGACGCTGCCAAAATTCCCAATGTTGTAGTACCGCTTCCAGAAAAAACTCCAAGTAGTCCACGATTGCCCCGGAAACTCTCTGGCGAAGCTAGGTAAAGAATGACCCCTGCATAAATTGGCATAATTATGCCATTAAGACCTCGAGTTAACCCACAAAAAATAAATAAAATGATAAATAAGTAGCTAAAATCAAGAGAAGCAGCACCATATTTTTTTGCAACTGTTGCAATTAATACCAGGTGTAAGATGTACCTAAATTCATTTACTACATAGAAATTATTCTGGGCACTCTCATAAAGCCCAATAATTGTCATAAACGTTCCGAACACAACCAAAATAATTAGTAAATAATAGTTTTTGTGTATACGTGGTGAACGCCAGAATTCAATTGCGCTATAAATAAATAATATGATCAGCCCAAGCACTTGCTGTTTGGTCAGAAACAGCAAAATTGCTAAATTAATATTTGCTATTTTGAGCTTCATAAATCAAACACTCTCTATAATCGTATATCTTAATATCGACTGTAAAGCCATTGTTGAAAGCCCTTGGGTGTAGATCGCAACGTTGTGGTGTTGAATCAGTTCGAAAATCACTAGGTATTGTGTCAATTTTCTCTAAAAGATCCTCACTAAAGTCATAAAAATAAAGATGTCTATTATTATTTTCATCTTCATATGTATCAAAAATAAATCCGTTTTTAAACGGTGTTGGATGTCCATCGTCCCTAAAATCAACACTTATCCATTTATGACCCTTTATCCAATATTGCTCAGAGATTACACTATCACGAAATGTTTTATTTCGACGTAACTTGTCTAAAAGTGGAATATTCTTTGCAATACTTTTTATATAATTAAAGCTAGCGATTTTTGATTTTGAGCCAAAAGCTATTAAATTTCCATCAATACAATTAAAGTGAGAGATTTTTTTTAATTCTGAAATCTGTGATAAAGTTTCACTATTAAAATTATAAATACATAAAATCTCTCGTTTGCATCCTGTCTGGATCGAAGAGGTCCTTAACAATAACACTACTTCAGTTTCACTTAGAAAAACCCCATGTTCGGGGTAAAAACCATGTTCTGGCCCAAGTGTATTGTCAATTAATTCTTCCGACAGCTCAGCTATAACAGTATCGTTAAATAAGTTTCTGATTGTAACTCCTCTATATTCGGAAGCCCCGACGCCTAAACCATAAGCAGGCCTATCTCTTCCTGCATTCTCCACATGAAACATTAGAGCCAATTGGTTATAACTTACCGTATAGATTGATCGATCATATTCCCGAATAATGTCGCCACTATTCACATCGATCACTACAGCAGATATTTTATTATCTCTTTTAATATGACACGCTATTTTGTCGTAAGTAATCCAGGACGTTAAGTTTCCAAGTTGGAAGCTTATTGCTGAAGTTTCCAAAACTGTTTTGAATTTCTTGCTTTGACGGTTATAGATTTTAACAGCCCCTTCGGCGTATTCATCTTGGGTAACAATACAAATAAAATTATCACCATCGATGGATTGAGCGCGATCGTAGTAACCAAAAAAGCAGTGCCTCCCCGGTGTCTTTATAGTTTCAGTCAGAGCAAATTTCACAAAGTGTCTCCACGCATTGTTCCCGTGTTGGCATGGGCTTCACTAAATTTTCGTTAAATGGCAAATTGACAAAATCGGTGATCGCACCGCTCTCAACTATCTTTTCATCAATGTTATAAACATAGACATCATTTCTATCACGTAAATCATCAGCTGTACCAACCAAATTAGAAATTATACAACGTAGGCCACATGCTAATGCTTCGTTCAGCGCTTTAGGGGAAGGATCGTGATATGAGAGATTTATGTAGATTTCACTCTCTAAAAAAATATCAATAACTTTAGTATGGTCTATAAATCCAGTAAAATGCACACGCTCATCTAAATCTAGGTCATCCAACTTTTCCCTTAGCGTTTGCAGATATGCTGGATCGCCATCACCACACATAATTAGAGTATAATCATCAACGAAATTTTCGTAATATAAGTCAATGATTTTCTCAATATTTTTACGTGGAGTGAAGCGAGATGCTACCACTATTTGTTTTTTTCTCGTCAAGTTATTTGGTTGTTTATCGATAAAACTCACACTGGGGTATGGTAATAGGTAAGCATCAGCGGACATGTGATTTTCCCAATATTCCTTATTTTTTTGTGTAGAAAAACATAGTATTGAAACATGGCGAATGAGCCATTTTTTGAAAATAATTTTAATCCAGCTAGACGATGAAGGTACACCCTCACCTCGCAACACTACTTTCGACCTGTTCAACTTGGAGACCATCAGCGACACTATTTCATCAAAGTTGGACAAACCTTGCAGGAATAAAATATCATTTTGTGAAGAAAGCAGTACTTTAATCCATAAATGTGGACTTATTCTCGGAAGAAACCCATTATCAAATTTGCTTAAGTTTATACTTGGCAGAAAACGATGAGGATGTTTTAAGTCTTTTTCCGTGATCCAAGTCCGCCTTACGTTTGGTAGCTCTTTGTCAACATAGGGATCGATGCCAGCACGACTCCAATAATAAACACAAAAATCTAAATCAGGACTCTTCAGCCCCAAGTCCTCATATATTGGTACATGATAATATATTGGTGACTTTAAAAAAATTTTTAATCTCATCTAACTACGGTTCCTGCCGGGATTACAGAACCGTTTTCGATAAATTCTACACTTGGGAGAACAATACAGCCCGCCCCAATCCAAACATCATCGCCAATTTTTAAAGTATAGGGCGCTGCTGGATTATTCGGGTTGCCCTTGTGACCGTGTGAGTACAATTTACAATATTCCGATACAACTGTGTTTTCACCAATTTCAACGCAGCCCGTAGTATCAATTTTAGAATTTGAATTTATTTGAGAGTTATTTCCAATCAGCAATTTACCCTGCAATTCACCACAGATCTGTACATTTTGGTCAATAACAACATTTTCACCCATAATAACATCATTCACCAAAATTTCTGTACCATAACCAACAATTAGTGACGTATTATGGAATTTATACCGATAATATTTAGTGTTAATTGCACGACCAACTCTTCTTTTTATTCTTCCAATGTTATGTTTCATGAGTTGCAATCTCCATTATTCGGGTATCATAAATATTATTTATCTTTGAAATCATGTCACTTGTAACAATTAATTCGCCGTTTTTGGCAACTAAAGGACTTGCTAGAATCTGAGGATCTATATAAAATTTTTGACCACAAAAGAGATTTTGGTACAATGTAGTCAAACCTGCCGGATTATCGAAATTATTAGTTATCAAAAAAATATCTGAATTAATAGATCTTGTGGGCTGGCTGAACCGTTTAACAACGATGTCTATACCATTTAAAATATCTATTTTTTGAAAATCTTCTAAAATTTGTAAATTTCTACTTGTCCGATATCCTATTTTATATCGCTTTTCCTTTATCTCGTTTATGAATTTAAATTCATCACGATCAGCTCCTCCTGGACACCAAAGTGTCCCAGCACTGAAATCTACCTCTGGCCTTATGCGTGCGGTTACAGGAGGTAAAAAAACTGGGTTAGCTGAAAATCTTCCAACACCATTTAACTGGTTCTCCGCGATGTATAGATAATGAGAACTGAAGTATATCAAAATACTTTCTAAATAATACAATAACTTGGGTAAAAAATTTTCTGGCTTAAATAAGCGCCAGCTAATCATGTATCTCCGCTGAGATATTAGCCAAAAAAACACACCAAGTAGTAAAAATTTGGAACGATCAGGCACAATGATCGTACTCGTATTAGTACGGCCAACCCGACGGATACCAATTATCGCTTTTTTTATACTTTTATAATTGAAACCAACACATTGGACTTGAGTTTTACGACTAAGTTGCCCTGCAAAAAAATGTAGATGGTTCTTTTTGTAATCTTCAAGTAGGTTTTTACCTGTAACTATAAGTACTAATTTCATTTTGAAATGATACGGTTATTCATTACTAGATAATCCATGTCGGTTCTAGAAAAACAGTCTAGGGCTTGCTGAGGTGTCTCAACAATTGGCTCGTTTTCATTAAAACTGGTATTCAAAACCATATAAACACCTGTCTTTTTGCCAAGTGCGGTGATCAAATCATAATATTTTGTATTAATATCTCTGCTTACACTTTGTAACCGTCCGGTACCATCCACATGACAGACAGCTGGTAGTTTTACTTTCCATTCATCTTTGAATTCCACAACGTGCATCATGAAAGGGCTTTGAACATCGCTTTTAAAGTACTCTTTGACTTTGCAGTCTAAAACACTTGGAGCGAAGGGACGAAAACTTTCTCTACGCTTGATTTTTGTATTGATAATTTCTTTCATATTCGGATTAGCAGGGTCAGCAAGAATTGATCTATTTCCAAGCGCTCTCGGGCCCCATTCGCTTCTACCTTGATACCACCCCACAACATTTCCGTCGGCTATAAGAGCGGCAACCTGCTCGATCAACTCATCGTATTCTAATTCGCTGCTTTTGAACGGTTTAGATCTCAAACAATGAGCAACGTCTTCATCAGTGAAGCTTTGCCCAAGATAGGGGTTAGACGGTTCTATGGTTGGTTTGTAAACTCGCCCCTTGAAATATGCAAACAATGCAGCGCCAACTGCGGTGCCATCGTCGCCCGCTGCAGGATGCAGGTGCATATTCTTAATCTTGGTTTCATTTAAGACTTTAGCGTTCGTCACACCATTCAACGCACTACCACCCGATAATACCAAATCCTGTAGCCCGGTTTTTTCGGCCATCGTTCTAATCAGATTGATCGCACACCTTTCGAATGCCACTTGAGTCGATCGCGCAATATTGCGCTGTCGAATTAAATCAGGGTTATCACGTGATATTGGCGAGCCAAGTAGATTACTCAGTTTATCTTTGTAGATAGTATCAACGTGTAAATCACCAGTTGCTTCGACACGACCAGACTGCCCCCCTGAGTGCATAGCCACATATTTAGGATTTAGCCAATAAGTACCGTCTTTTTTATCTATTAGAATTTTTTCCATTTCTTTCGCATATAAATCTTGGCCATATGGTGCGAGGCCCATTACTTTATATTCCTCCCCAAACCGATCAAATCCAATAAATTGGCATAATGCTGTATAAAATAGACCAAGGCTGTGTGGTAAATGAATCTTTTTCTGAATTGAAATTTTTTGTGGGGAGCAGATTGCAACACAGCCACTTACAAAATCACCGGATGCATCATAAGATATTCCTAAAACTTCACCTTTAAAGTTACTAGTATAATAAGCACTTGAAATGTGAGCTAGGTGATGTTCAACTTTAATAACCGGTGGAATTTTATTTTTTACCCCCTCCAAAGCAACCCACATTTCATCTATAATATCCTTCGAATTTTTTTCCCTTTTTTTAGACTCCATAAACGCGGGAACGCTCTTTTTTAGATTTTTTAAAGACCATTTTATCTTCGCGTTCAAATTGGCATTTTCATCACGAGCGATTGCTATAGCATCAACCTCTGCCAAACCTATCTTGTGTTGTGAAAGTAAAGTTTTAATAGCATTCAAAGGAAATTGTGAAGTATGCTTAACTCGGTCACCTAGCCGCTCTTCAGCAATAGCCCCAAGAACGCGCCCATCTTGAATAAGTGCCGCAGAAGAGTCAGCATGATATAAATTTAACCCTATAATAGTTCTCATTTTGATATTAACTCCTTTGAAGACTTTGATAGTTGGTAAAGATAGAGTATTGCCATGATTAATATAAAAATGCTTGCAAATTTTGCATTCCAATTAACGAATACCAATGTGATGATTACAGCCGTGGCTTTAAACAATGGAAGGTAACTTTCAGAAACAATCTTGATTGTTTTGTTTTCTAGATGTCTTATATTTAAGTTTATAATACTAAATAATCCAATGAAATAGAGCAGTTCAAAATGATTTTCTAGTTGATTATCGTAAAGTAAATGATCCACAAAAGTGAGCGACGAAATTACAATCACTGCACAGATAACCCATATCAAATTTAATACGCCACTAGATATTTTTTTGATATGATTAAAAAAAGAAAACTGTAAAATCGTATTCAAAAGAGGATTACTCAGACTAAATATATTTGAGAGAGTTACATAAGCGCCAAAACCATCGGAAGGTAGCAAGGAACTCAATAAAATTTTATCGATTGAGGAGGTAGCTGGACGCGTTATGTAAAAACTATTAAATAGCACATTTTTTGTAATTTTAGGTTTTGTACTTTTATTTTCATCGTTTAATATTTTCAAGTTTTTCCAGTAAAGAGCTATAACCGCAAACAAAAGTACAATAAATCCTGAAAAAGTATAATTAAATACGAGTGGATTTCCTGCGATACTTGAAATACCGCTTGGATAAAAATTTAATAAAATAAATATAGTTGGATGCAAAAATCGTATTAAATTATAATAAAACAGATCGTACTTTAGAAAGATGATTAAAAGACTTGCAACGGCATATTCTATATTTATTAGTATATATATAATTATTAAAGACCTAAAGTCACGCTCGCTAAATATCACTAAAATAATAAAGATAATAAAAAATATTAAAAATAATAACGTATGATATCTTCCATTCATTCGACTTAAAGCATATTGTTCCTCACAGAATGCAGCTGCAGATCCAGCAATAATGCTTGGCAAAAGAATAAAAAGAGCCAACTCACCTCTCAACGAAAGCCCATAAAAGTTTACCATTATAACTGAATTTAGCAAACTAATCAGCATAATTACGTAAGTAACAAAAATAGTCGAAGGGATTACTTTTAGACCTTGAATCACAGAAAATTATTTTTCATAATTATTTCGATTATGTTGCGAGACATTTTTCCCAAACTTCACTGAATATGTGAACTAGAATAGTATGCTTCAAACCAATCGACGAATAACCTCACACCATCTTCTAGTCTTGTTTTTGGCTCATAACCCGTTAGCGACTTTAACAACGAAATATCGGCCCAAGTTGCGGGCACATCGCCTGCCTGCATATCCATTAAATTCATTTTTGCTTTATGACCGATCACGCTTTGAATCGTATCTATAAAGTCCAAAAGCTGCACCGGATCAGAATTCCCAATATTGACAACACGCCAAGGAGCTACACGTGACAGGCTATCAGTTTTTGACATAACTGCCTCGTCAGTCCGGGTGGGAACAATCGTCAAAAGACGATAGATCGCTTCGACAAGATCGCCAACATAGGTGAAATCACGTTTCATATCACCATTATTGTACACATCTATTTGATCACCATTGAGTATAGCGCGTGTGAATTTATGAGGTGCCATATCTGGACGGCCCCACGGCCCATATACAGTAAAAAACCTAAACATTGTAATAGGAAGACCAAACAAATGAGCATAACTATGCGCCATATTTTCAGTTGATTTTTTTGTTGCGGCATAAAATGATATCTGGTGATCTGCTCTTACGGTTTCTTTGTAAGGCATTTCTTCATTTGAACCATATACTGACGATGTCGACGCAAAAAGCATATGTTTAGGTGGATATGCGCGTGCGGCTTCTAAAAGCTCAAAAGTTCCATTTATATTGCTTTCAAGATATGCACGTGGGTTTTCAATTGAGTATCTCACGCCCGCTTGAGCAGCCAAATGTATAACAACCTCTGGCTGCTCTTCTTCGAACAAATTCATTAGCACGTTCGGCGTTTCAACTTTTTCATGGACTGATCGGTAAAATGCACTTTGTAACAGCATACTCTCGCGTCTAACCTTCAGCGTAATGTCGTAATAGTCAGACATGCTGTCGAGGCCAACAACCCGCCAGCCCTCGGCAAGTAAACGTGTACAAACATGAAAGCCAATAAAACCGGCAGAACCTGTCACAAATGCAGTTTTTTGTTTTTTTATCTCCAAAACTTAGTTGTCTCCAAATAGATCGCGAGTAAAAACTTTATCTTTTACATCGTTCAGATCATTAATCATACGATTTGAAATAATTATATCTGCATTTTCTTTAAAGGTGTTTAAATCAATTTCAACGTGAGACAGAAAAAATTCTTTAGCTTCCAGCTCAGGCTCATACACAATAACCTCGATCCCTTTGGCCTTAAGACGTTTCATAAGTCCCTGTACAGAACTCTGACGAAAATTATCACTCCCCGCCTTCATCACAAGACGATACACACCAACAGTCTTTGGGTTCTTATTGATGATAATATCTGCTAAGAAATCTTTACGTGTCGAGTTTGCATCAACAATTGCACGTATAATATTTTGAGGAATATCCTGATAGTTTGCCAGCAATTGTTTAGTGTCCTTTGGCAAACAATACCCACCATAACCAAAAGACGGATTATTGTAATGATTCCCAATGCGTGAATCTAGTGAAACACCATTGATAATATCACGACTATCCATGTCACCAGCCAGCGCATAACTGTCTAATTCATTAAAGAAAGCTACCCGCATGGCCAGATAGCTATTAGAAAATAATTTGATAGCTTCGGCTTCGGGTGGGTCTGTGAATAGAAGATCTACATTTTTCTTCAACGCACCTTTCTCAAGTAGGCCTGCGAAAATTCTAGCACGCTCCGATTTTTCGCCAACAATAATACGGCTGGGATATAAATTGTCGTATAAAGCTTTACCTTCTCGCAAAAACTCAGGTGAAAAAATCACCGCATCCGTTTTAAGGCTTTGGCGTATTTCATTGACAAAGCCAACCGGAATCGTTGATTTTACAACAAGACACGCAGCGGGTTCATAATCAATAACTTCTCTAATCACTACTTCAACTGAAGAAGTATCAAAAAAATTTGTTTTTTCATTGTAATTCGTTGGCGTACATATAATTACAAAATCGGCACCGGCGACTGAGCTTTTCAAATCAGTGCTTGCAATTAAGTTTAAATCTTTTTCTAATAAATAATCTGAAATTTCAATATCGACAATCACAGAATGCTTTGCGTTCAAAGCATCAACTCGCTCCTGTGAGATATCTACTCCAATAACTTCATTGTGTTGCGCAAGTAGTACCGCATTCGACAGGCCCACATAACCTAGTCCGACCACCACTATTTTCATAATTTTTCTCTCACATATCTTTATGATTGTTTCACAAAGCTTAGCTATAGTTGTTATTAAATCAGGGCGTTATAATTACGATAGTTTTACTAATATTGGCAATTTCAAGCTTATTTATTTCTTTAATACTTTCTCAGTCTTCTCAAATAGAACCGCTTGCTCTTAATTGCAAAGTCGATAATCATATTATCAAGCGTCAGATCAAATTGCTTTCTTCAGGGCATCAACCAGATCAGTGCGCTCCCAGCTAAATCCGCCATCCGTCTCGGGGTTACGACCAAAGTGACCATAAGCCGCTGTGCGTTGATAGATCGGGCGGTTCAGCCCCAGATGCTCGCGGATGCCACGTGGCGTCAGGCTCATCACTGCACGAACTGCTTTTTCAATTGCCGCACTATCCACTTCGCCGGTACCAAATGTATCTGCATAAACTGATAGCGGCTCTGCCACGCCAATCGCATAACTCAACTGAATCGAGCACTTAGACGCAATCCCTGAAGCTACTACGTTCTTGGCCAAATAACGCGCAGCATAAGCCGCTGAACGATCAACTTTTGTTGGGTCTTTACCAGAGAACGCGCCACCACCGTGAGGGGCTGCACCACCGTAAGTATCCACAATGATTTTGCGCCCCGTTAGACCCGCATCCCCGTCAGGTCCACCAATCACAAATTTGCCCGTCGGGTTTACATGCCAAGACGTCTCCGCTGAAATCCAACCCTCAGGAAGTACTTCACGAATATATGGCTCAACGACCGCACGCACATCAGCACTGCTCATCGACGCATCGAGGTGTTGGGTAGACAGCACAATCGAAGAGACACCAACCGGCACACCATCACGATACTGTACAGAAAGCTGGGTCTTAGCATCAGGCCCCAACGTTGGCTCAGTACCGTCTTTGCGCACCTCGGCCAAACGGCGCAAAATCGCGTGCGAGTACTGGATCGGCGCAGGCATCAACTCAGCTGTCTCGCGGGTGGCAAAACCAAACATAATGCCTTGATCACCAGCCCCTTCATCTTTGTCCGCAGAGGCATCAACACCTTGGGCAATATGTGCCGATTGCTCGTGCAACAGATTAGTAATTTCAACAGTTTTGTGGTGGAACTTATCTTGCTCGTAGCCAATGTCTTTAATGCAGGCGCGCGCAATCTCGTCGATACGCCCCATGTAGTCTTTTAATTTGTCAGGGTCAGACAGGCCAACTTCACCTCCGATTATTACGCGGTTGGTCGTGGCAAAAGTTTCTGCTGCGACACGCGCCTGAGGCTCCTCAGCCAAAAAAGCATCGAGTACTGCATCGGAAATCCGGTCGCAGAGTTTATCCGGGTGACCCTCAGAAACAGATTCCGAGGTAAATATGTGATTAGATCGTCTCATTAAAGTGCTCCAGCTGAATACTGCCTCACCGCCAGGAAGCCGTTGGTGAGGTGAGTTATTTAGATTTTTTATACGTAAGTTTTTCTAAGTTAAGCTTTTTAGTAGCGATAATGTTCTGGCTTGAACGGACCGTCAGGTGAAACGCCAATATAGGCTGCTTGCTCTGCGTCTAATTTCGAAAGCTTAACGCCAATTCGATCAAGGT
>Ga0233426_10002180_pt1 | contig 16773 bp, 14 predicted proteins | sample SI_118_April2016_6_FD_179875 | JGI IMG/M metagenome (GOLD analysis project Ga0233426, IMG submission 179875) | Seawater microbial communities from Saanich Inlet, British Columbia, Canada - SI_118_April2016_10_MG | ecosystem: Environmental > Aquatic > Marine > Inlet | place: Canada: British...
TACAATTGAACTTGATGTTACTGATGAAGTAATGTGAGAAGATAATGCAGAATCATTTGGTAGAATTGCATCTCAAGCGGCAAGACAAGTGATTATTCAAAAAATAGGTGATACTGAAAAAGAAAAAATATACGAATTATTTGATGGAAAAGAGGGAGAAGTAATTACTATGAAAATTGATATAGTTGAAAGCGGGAAAGTATTATTAGATTATAATGGGAATCAAGTAGTATTACCAAAATCTGAACAAGTACCTAGAGATAATTATGTAGCTGGTTCAAGATTCTTTATATATGTTGCTGAAGTTGCTAAAACTGAAACTTGAGCTCCGAAAGTAGTTCTATCAAGAAAAAGAGCTGAAATGGTTCCTGCTGTATTTGCTGAATTTGTTCCTGAAATTTGAGAAGGAATAATTACAATAGATAAAGTAGTAAGACAAGCTGGTGTTAAAACTAAAATGTTAGTTTCTTCTACATTTGAAGAAATTGATGCAGTAGGTACACTTATTGGACAAAAAGGAATGAGAGTTAAATCAGTAATGGAAGAAATAGGAGGTGAAAAAATTGATATTATTCCAAATTCAGAAGATATGGGAGAAATTATTAAAAAATCACTTTCTCCTGCAGAAGTAATTAGAGTTGAAATCAACGAAGATGAAATGTATGCAAAAGCTTATATTAATGCTTCAGAAAGAGCAAGAGCTGTTGGTAAAAATGGACTTAATGTTCATCTAGCTGCAAGTTTAACTTGATATAAAATATCTATTGAAGATATTGAAGAAACAAAATAATAGATAAAAATAAAAAAACTGAAATATTTCAGTTTTTTTATTTTTTATTTTTTATTAATAATGTATACTAAAGAAAATTAATTATTAATATAAAATCATATGAAAGTATTATTTTTAGAAAATGTCTTACATGTAGCTAAAAAAGGTGATGTAAAAGAAGTAAAGCCAGGATATGCAATTAATATGTTATTTCCAAAAAAACATGCTGTTGAATTGACTCCTGAAGTTGAAAAAAAATATAAAGATACACTTAAAAAAGAAGATGCTCATAGAAGAGAATTATTAGAAAATAAACATAATATTACAGATTTACTCGAAGGAAAAAATTTTATTTTTACTCTAAAAACATGAGCAAATAACAAAGTCTTTTGAGCTATTGGTGAAAAAGATATTATTGCTGAGATTCAAAAAAAATGCAGAATAGCACTTACGAAAAAACACATATCTCTTCCAAATTCTCATCATATTAAAGCATTAGGAGAACATTCAGTATTTATTAAATTAGGGAAAGATGCGAGTGCAAAAATTAAAGTAATTGTTAACCCTGAAGCATAATGTATTTATCAATTGATCTATGAGATAAACGTTGCTGAATCGCTATAGAACAAGCTGGAATAGTATTTCCAAAAGAAATAGTATTGAGACCGAAATTATTACAGACACTCAAAAAATATATTTCAGAGTATAAAATTACAATTATAGTTGTATGACTTCCTTATGACTTATACTGAAAAAATCATAAACAATTGCAAAAAACTCAAGAATATATCAAGTACTTACAATCGCAATTTCCTAGTATAAATATTGAATGATGTGATGAGAGATTTACGAGTTTTGCTGCAGATGAGATATCTCTTGAAATGTGAGATAACTCAAAAAGAGATGATATTGCGGCTGCTTTAATACTAGAAACATATTTAGAACAAAAAAAATAGATGAATAATTCATCTATTTTTTTATTTTGTTATGACTGTTGATATTAAATATCCTATATAACTTAAATATGCAATAATTAGTATAATACCTTCTTTTCTTTCAAGTAAATGCTTTTTAAATGTGAAAGCAAAAACAAATATTAACAAACTTGCTATAAGATTTACTCATAGATCTATATGTATTCATTCATATGCAGGTAGGGTAGTGATTAATCAAGTTGCACCTAATATCCATAATGTATTAAATATATTTGAACCCACTACAGCTCCTACAGCCATATCAGTTTGCTTTTTAAGGGCTGCTATTACACTTACAGCTAACTCTGGAAGTGAAGTACCAATAGCAACGATGGTAACTCAAATAAACGCTTCTGGTAAACCAAAATTTGAAGCAATTGAAACAGCACTATCAACAATTAACTTTCATCCACCAATTAAACCTATAAAACCTAATACTATATATATAGTCGCTTTTATATTTCACATCAGTTCAATTTCTTCTTCATCCTGATTTTTACTTGTTCAGCTCTTTGCTATACTAAATGTATAATATAAGAATCAAGCAAACAAAATTGATAATATACTTGCATCAAAAGTATTAATATTCCCATCATATATAAGAAGTATCAATATTGCTGCTACAAATATTAAATAAGGAATTTCTTTCTTTACGGTTGATTTAGGTAAAGCAATTGGGCATATTAAAGCAGTAATTCAAAGAATAAGTAAAATATTTGATATATTACTTCATAAAATATTTGAAACTGCTAAATCAGTTTTTCATTGAAATCCTGAAATAAGATTTATTACTAATTCTGGAGCACTTGATCAAAATGCAACAATAGTCAAACCAATTACAAGAGAAGAAATACCAAATTTTTTAGCTATAGAACTAGCTCAATCAACTAATAAATCAGATCATTTTATAAGAAATATAAATCCTATAATTAATAATATATAATCCATAGATAGAGATAAAAAAATAATTGTAAGTATTATAAACAAAAGGGAATTATTACAAAATGATAAAATATTATACTTTTTTTTTGACAGGAAATTATTTATGTGATGTAATAGATGTATATATTTATTTACCTAAAAATTTCAGTTATGAAACTTTTAAAAATTATTTTCCTATTATCTATTACAAGTGTTATTACAAATACTGCATATGCAGCTACTGTTGAAAACATCGAAGTAATGAATAGTCATGAAATTGAACTATCTTTATCAGATGATGTAACTTTATCGGAAGCCATTACTGGTGACGTAAAAGTATTAAAAGATATTTTAGTAAGTTTTGCTACAAGAGATATTAATGATCATAATAAAGTGATCTTAACTCTAGAAGAAGATTTACAAATGTTAACGAATTATAATCTATTAACAATATTCGGTGCAAATTGAAATATTGATTTTAGAACAGAAAAATCTCTTATTGATGTTGAAATTGCAAATATGTATCAACCTCAAGATCAAGGGATAGTTAAAATTGTTACTGTTGATGAAAGAACTTTAGAAGTATATTTCAAAAATCCAGTAGATGATTCAGATTTTGAATTTAAAGTATTTAGTGAAATTTTTGTAGATACTCTTTCTCATACTGGACCACAAGGTTTAAAACTACATCTAGAAAAAGCTATTATGTCACATAGTCAATATATGTTAATGATATTATCTTTAGAAGATGGAGCATTTAAAAATATTTCATTTGATGAAGAACTATATGATTTTGAAACAACAGATACTGTTGAAGTTATAAAAGAAGAAGCTGTATTAATCGATGATGAAGGTGAAGAAGTTTTAGAATTAGAAAATATAGCTCTAAATGCTGCTGAAACACCAGATACAGGTGCTGAAACATGGGTATTAGTAGCATTAACATTACTTGTAAATGCAGGACTATTCATGAAAAAAAGATTCCAAAAATAATAAAAAAAAGCTAGATAAACTCTAGCTTTTTTTGTTGCTTACATTTTTATATGATATAATTAAAGTAATTATACACTAATACAGTTTTGATGAGCAAGTTAATAATAGAAGATAATATTTTTAAAGATCAATTATTACAAGTAATGATTGATAATGAAGGGAGTGATATGTATATAACTGTATGAACATATCCTGCAATTAAAATTTGAGGAGATATTGTTCGTTTAGATGATGGTGTTGAAAAATTTACAGCTGAATCATCAAAAGAGTTTGCACACTCATTAATTACTCATGAGGAATTAGAAATATTAGAAAGAGATCAAAATTATGATTTTTCATTTAGCTTCTGAGAAAGAAGATTCAGAGTTAATATATCTTTCCAAATGTGAAATTATATGACAGTTTTAAGACTGTTAACTGTTGATATACCTAACGCAGAAAACTTAGGTTTAACTGATATATATAAAGATGTAACAAAATTAGGACAAGGATTAGTATTAGTTACTGGTCCAACTGGATCAGGGAAAACAACAACTCTTGCTGCTATGATTGATTATATAAATGAAAATTATAATAGACATATTATTACAATAGAAGATCCAATTGAATATGTTCATCCTCATAAAATGTCCATTATTGAACATAAAGAAATAGGGAGAGATGTACCAGATTATGATACTGCATTAATTGGTGCAATGAGACAAAATCCTCAAGTGATACTATTTGGGGAAATGAGATCAAAATCTGAAATGGAAATGGCTCTTAGGCTAGCTGAGACAGGGCATTTAGTTTTTTCTACACTCCATACACGTAGTGCGTATCAAACAATAACAAGGATATTAGATAGTTTTGAAGCTGCGGAAAAAAATCAAATTAGACTCCAATTAGCTGATTCTTTAGTTGCTGTATTCTCACAAAGATTATTAAAAACGAGTGATGGTACATGAGTTAAACTAGCAAAAGAAATCTTGTATAAAAACCAAGCCGTAGCTAACCTAATTAGAGAAAATGATCTTCATCAAATACCTTCTGTTATACAAACAGGGATGAGAGAATGAATGCAATTACTTGAAACTGATATTGTTAATCTTATTCAAGCTGGAACAATTAGTTTAGAAGAATGACTAAAATATTCAAATAACCCTAAATTAATAAAAGATAGTTTAGATAAATAAACACATAAAAAGATACAGAAAATTTTCTGTATCTTTTTTATTATAAATTAAAAAAAAGACCTTCTCGAGAGAAGAATCTTTTTTTTAAAACTACTATTTATTAGTAAATTGAAGTTTGACCAATAACAGTATCATTAGTTAAACCTATATCACTAGCACCACTAGAAGAAACTAAACCAAGAGCATCAGTACCAGCAACTTGGAAATAACTCCCTTTTAATAATGATACATTATCACCAGCAGCATTTGAAACTTGTCCAACTACTTGGTATTTATTAAATGAACCAGATGCGAAATATGCGAACATATAAGCGTTTCCATCTGCATCAACAAATTCAGCAGGATTTTGATTAATAGTTGTAAAGTCTACTAGACCAACATCATAAGTAGTAGCATCGATAGTAGCACCACTACCAGCAGTACCAGTAACATCATTAGAAGCAGCAATATTAGTATCTGCAGAAAGAATAGTTTTAATCCCTGTGTCAGTTAATTCAATAGCTTTTGATAGGTTAGCTAAATCAGAAACAACTTTAGATTTTTTTGCTTCTTGTGTTTGACCACTAAAAGAGATAAATGCAACAGTAGCTAGAACTGCAAGTATAGTGATAACTACAATTAGTTCCACTAGTGTAAATGCTTTATTTGTATTTTTCATAGAATGATATCTGTTTAAAAAATAAAATACAAAAGTAAATTTTGAAATTTAGTGTCTTGTTTTAAGACCTACCAATTCTATATTATTTGAAGGGTAAAAGCAATTATTTTTGATATTTATAATAGACAATATGTCTATTAATGATTTAGTTAATAAGATACAATTATTTTTCACATAAGTCAAGAAGAGACTTTTCCTTTAAAATAAATATAAGCATAAAAAAAAGAAAGTATTTTAAACTTTCTTTTTTTTTATAAATTTTTGGCTACATCACCCATTTGGAAGAATGGCATCATGATTGCGACTACAATTGTACCTACTAAAGCACCTACAATTACAATAATAATTGGTTCCATCATACTAGACATATTTCAAATATACCTTTTAAGATCTCCATTATAATTAGCTCAAATTTTTTGTAATGATATAGATAAAGTTCAAGTTTCTTCACCTGTACTTACTACATATGCAAATTCTTCAGGAAAGAGGGGATTCATATAAACACTGGCCTCATAATCAAGATTTAATCAAAGTGATTTTGAAATTGTTAATCAAATTTCAACTTCATTTTTAATTCTAATTAACTCTTTTTTATATGCTAAATTTGAAACTACTTGACTCGAAGTTTTAAGAGATTCTAACAATAATACTCAAGAATCTAATAATATAGTAAATGATTTAATAAAAAATACTATATTTGACTGCCTTACTACATATCAAAAAATTGGCATCCTTGTGAAAAAACTTGCAAACATCATTTTTCAAAAATACGAAGAATTTATAAGTTTTAATGTTATATAAGTTCATACAATATATGCTATTAATATATACCACTCTCATACTAAGAAATTAGAGACATCTACCACCATTTGTGTTAGAGCAGGTAAATCAGCACCAGCTTTGGTAAAACTTTCAGTAATTCTAGGTACAATAAATATCATCATAAATATTACCATACAAATAGTTAAACCCAATAGTATCATAGGATACATCATTGCACCTTTTACTTTCCCTTTTAATTCAATACTTTCTAGTAAATTAAAATCTAACTCTGCTAGAATTTTACCTAATTGTCATGTTTTTTCTCATACTGAAACTAATGCAACGGTTAATGTATCAAATACTTTTGGATACTGAGTCATAGTTTCACTGATTCATACACCATGATCAATATTATCTTTCATTTCTAGAACTATTTTTTGCAAATATGGATTCTTTACTTGTTTTGCCATAATTCATAATGCTCCTTTGATATCAATACCGGAATTTACAAAAATTGAAAGTTTATTAATAAACTGCCAAAGTTCTTTTTTACTCACACTATTAAACAGAGCAATATCTTGATTCATATTGCTTGCTTTTTTATGTTTACTCATTTCTTGAGCTTTTTTTGTTTTTTCGAGAAGTATGATGAATTTTTCATTTTCAAAATTCCCATACTTATCATAAAATGTTTTTCAAAACATAGAGTGTGTTTATTAAATATTTCCGTCTTGTGAAATTATTTCTTCAATTTCATTAACTACTGTTTGATAATCTCATTTTTTATAGAGTTCCGTGAGTACTAAATATTTACTACTCATTTTTTGATTTTTTTGATCTACTTTATATTTTGTTTCATTATCAATTGCTTTTTTTAGATAGAGATTGATTTTTTTATGAATATATCATTGTTTAATATATCTAATAGCTTCTTGTTTCAATTTTAAAATTTCTCATGTATAATAGAGGCTTTCTAAAATTTTTAAGATTCTTTCTGTATCTTTATCTTTTTTTATTTTTTCTAATTCTAGTTCTACTTCATCTTTGGTTTTTCATTCAAGTTTTTTTACTTGTTTTTTAGTCAGACCTTTTTTTAAAGTAATATCTTGAAGATAATCTGAATTTTCGGTAATAATATCTTTGTCAGTATCTCTTTTTATAACTAGAACACTCACATCATCCTCAAAAGAACTTCATCATTTAAATAATTGGACATCATTTACAAGGTATTCATATATTTTTGTAATATCCTTTTCTACAGATGATATTTTTTCAAAAGCAATTTTTAATCTTCCTAATCAATAAAAGTCTCATTCAGAATTTTTATTTTCAATAATACCATCACTATACATCAAAATAATATCATTCGATTTCATTTCAATGTCTTTAATTTTTACGTCCGCTTTTTCTTTTATAAGTCTTATTCACCCAGCTAATCATCCAGGAATAATAGATTCTACTAATTTTGTATCTTCACGATAAACCAACATTGGTTCATGTCACATTCATACAAATCTTAATGTATCTACTTTACTCTTGAAAACTTCAAAGAATATTCAGGTAATAAAGTTTCTACTTTTTAGATCTTGTTTTAATCCATTATTGATTTCCATAGCAAGCTCATCGATTGGCTTACTTACATGTTCATTAAATAATCTACTTAATAAAGTAACAATAAATCAAGCTCTAATACCATGACCAGTCGCATCTCATAAGAAAAAATTATACTTTGTAGTTCCTTCATGAAATCCAAATGTATCTCATGAAATTTTATCACTTCATAATATTTTACCGTATAAATCATATCAAATAATATTTTTGTTTGAGATTTCTTTTATTAAACCTTTATGAATATTTTCTAATTTTTCTTCTGCTAGATCTTGTTTTACTTGAGAATCTGCATCAATAAGAATATTAATTTCATCTAATAATTTTTTCTTTCTCGCTTTATCTTTAATTCTTTTATAAAAATTCATTTTTGCTTTAAATTTTGCAAATCATGATAATTTCTTTTGTTCATTGCTTTCTTCTTCAGGCTCTAAATTAACACTATTTCATATTAATTTCATAGCTTGCATTTTAGCATTGTCTTTGAATTTTCTTTCTTCAATACTTCTTTGCTTTTCAATATGTTGATGTATATTTTTTTTCTCTTTGTTGAAAAATTTAATTACTACAGAATTTTCAGTATTTTCTTCAAGAAATTTTTGTAACAAACCCATAGCATCAACAGCTCTCTTGTTTGATATTAAATTTTCAATTTCATCTTTGATTTTTTGAAAACGTACTTTAAATTTTTCTTTTTCAGAAGCATCTTTGTATTTTTCTTCTTTTACATTCAATTCAACTTCTAATTTTGCAAGTTGTTTTTCCTTCTTTTTATAATCTATCATCAACTTTGCCTTTTCATGTTCTGCTTGAAGACTATCTTCAGAATCAATTTTTTGAATTAATTCATCTAAAGATGATTTTTCTTTTGATTTAATTTCAAAGAGAGCATTTCTAGATTTTTCCCACTCATAAATTTGCATAAAGATTTCAACAGCTTCTACTGCATCTTTATAACTTTGAATTTTCGTTTCATCTACTTGTGTTTTCTTCTTAAAACCAAACATATTTTTATAATTATATTTAAATAAGCTTCAATGCTTCTTCAACTGTTGTTTCTCCTAATAATGCTTTTAATAAACCATCTTGAACAATAGTAACCATTCATTCTTTTATCCCTGCTTCAGCCATTAGATTTGCTGAGGCTTTTTCTAATATGAGAGGTTCTAAGAAATCTCAACATATTAATACTTCATGGATTCAGAGTCTTCATTTATATCCTGAACCTTTACATTTATCACAACCAACTCATTTATAGAATGTTAAATTTTCAATTTCCTCATCTAATATTGGTGATAAATGCTCTTTTAATTTAGGAATTTCGGTATCTTTGATAGGAAAAGCTTCTTTACAATTTTGACACATTCTTTTGGCTAGTCTTTGAGAGATAACCATTTTCATTGCTGAAGCGAGTAGAAATGGTTCTACACCCATATTTATTAGTCTTTGTACTGTACCTGCAGCTGAATTGGTATGGATTGTAGATAACACCAAATGACCAGTAAGAGCAGCTTCTACAGCTAGAGTTGCAGTTTCCTTATCTCTTATTTCCCCAACCATGATAATATCAGGATCTTGCCTTACGAGTGACCTTAAACCAGAAGAAAATGTATATCAGATACTTGGTTGTACTTGTGATTGATTTACAAATTCAATATCATACTCGATTGGATCTTCTAAAGTAGATATGTTTAAATCTAATGGATTAAAATTCTTTAAAATACCAAATAATGTAGTTGATTTCCCTGAACCAGTAGGACCAGCTACTAGCATGATTCAATATTTACTTGTTAATGCTTCTCTTACTTTTTCCAAATTAACATCTATTAGTCATAATGCTTCAATGTTAGTTAAATTATCATCCTGTTTCAGGATACGCATTACTACTTTTTCACCATAGGTAGTTGGTAGGGTAGAGAGACGAATATCAATATTTTTTTCTTCTTTTTCATACAAATATACAATTTTACCATCCTGAGGTTTTTTATTTTCATCAATTTTAATTTTTGATAGTACTTTTAATCTCGTTACTACAGCAGAAATATTTTCTCTATCAATTTTATCAAACAGAATAAAATCCCCATCTTTACGGAAACGAATCATTAAAAAATGCTCATTCGGTTCAATATGGATATCAGAAGCTTCTTGATCAATAGCTTCTTTAAAAATATTTCATACATATGCAACTATGTCTCAGACATCACGTGTCATTTTGAAATTATCTAAATCAGATTTTTTAGGCATGTTTTGTTTTTTGTTTTAAATTTTTGTTCCCTATTATAATATCATGTATTTAAAATCTTGTTAAATATAATCTGTTGACACTTTTTAAAGATTTTTGTTAATATAAAAAAAAGAAATTTCTTTTAGTTAGAAATTTCTTTTTTTGTTTTCAAATAATTTTTAATTTTTAATTTTTTTAATTCTTTTAATCTTTCTTTTATAGCAATATCAAGGGAATCTTTAGAACTATATTCTGTTCAATCAAATTTATAAATAGCTTCTCAATTATCATTTGTTAATATTTCAAAATCTAATTGGTATCATCATAAATTATTTTGATTTAATTGCCACATTATATCATTTTCTATATCTATTTGATGATTATTTAATTCTTGTTGAGTAACTTCTCTTCAAGCAATAGTTAATATACTTGTTTTATAATTTTCTAATGAATGGGTTTCTGGATCAATATAGAAAAGAAATGATAATCATAGGACTGTTGCCATAATAATTGAAACCACAAATACTTTATTCGTTTTTGTAAGTTTTTTAATATCTGCTAGTTTTTTCAATTTATGTATTGTATCTATTACAACAGATTCTTTTTTCTTATAATCTGATTGATAATTTGAAAATAAATCATTATCAACTTTTTTTGAATTTATTCAATGATTAATATCACAAACTTCTTTTTCTTCTCAGTCTTTATCTACTATAGTTTTACAATTATTTTCTGTATTTTCTTTTTCACTCCCTTCATTATTTTTATCAGATTTTTTGATGCTTTTTAAGTCTATTTTTACTTTATTCTGTTTTTCTTTAAGTTTTTTTTCTTTTTCAGGAAGCACTTTAGATGTAAGAGATTCATAAAAAAGTGTTTTCTCATCTTTTATAACTTCTTTTACTTCTTCTATGATTACTTCTTCCTCAACCTGATCAGATTTAATAGAACTCAAATTAATCGTAACTCAAGCTTTTATTGTTGGATGTGTAGTACTTTCTATATGCTCTCACTTCTCGTTAGTGAGATTAAATTCATTTTCACGCGGTTTTTTCATTATCGCAGAAAGGTTAATTTTTTTAGTTTCTTCCATGTTTTGTTTTTGTTTTTACAATTAATTTATTTGTTGTATACATATATTATATATGTTTTTAAAAATTAAATCAAATAATTGTCAAATTAAATATATGTTTTATAATAAATTTCAATTTTTTCACTATACATAAGCAATACTATTACTATTTATAGTGAAATAGTTTTATTAATAATTGACTAATTTATATAAAAAAGTATAAAATATAAGAATTAATAAATAAATATTATAGATATGTGAAATAATTACCAAAAATCTTTTCATCATCATAGATTCTGAATATAACAGTTTCTAGATTTTTTGGATGAATTATATCTATATAAAAACTGTTATACGAAAGTAGAGCAGTTTTTTATTTTTATCAAAAACGAAACATGACATATAAAAAGAAAAATATTTATAAAAATTATCTTTATGCATTAATTTTGCACTGTTGCTGAAATATATAAATATAAATTGTAAAAAAAATACATTATTCTATAATGTAGAAAATAATAAAATTAATAAAATTAAAATGATAGTTAAACCATTACCAATATCTGGGTATTACGAAAATATGCCTGAAGAACAAATATTAGAGGAAAAATTTAAAGAAATAATTAAAAAAAATTATAGTCTTTCATGATTCACACCTCTGGATACTCCAGTAGTTGAAAGAGTTGACTCACTCACAGCAAAGTGAGCAGACGATAATGAAATATACGGAATATATAGACTCAATGGGGAAGAATCATCTGAAGCTAAACTTGGTCTTAGATTTGATCTTACAGTACCATTTGCACGTTATGTAGCTCAATATGAATGAGTATTATCTTTTCCATTTAAAAGACAACATATAGCAAGGGTATATAGAGGAGAAAGACCTCAAAAGGGAAGATATAGAGAATTTTACCAAGCTGATGTGGATGTAGTTTGAAATGGTAAATTACCATTATTTGCAGATGTAGAAGTACTTTCAACTATTTATAATTCTCTATTAGAATTAGATTTTTGAGCTTTTGAAATCAATATAAATAATAAAAAATTCTTATCTGGATTTTTGAGTAGTTTAGAAATATCAGATATAGTTTGAACAATTTGAGTAATAGACAAGAAAGACAAAGTTAGAAGAGATAAATTTGCAATCATGTTAGCAGAAATCTGAGTAAGTGAAGAACAAAAAGATAAAATTGTTGAATTTATAACACTCAGTAATGAAAAAAACTCATCTGAAATATTAGAGTATTTCTCAGAAAATAAGAATGAACTATTACAAGAATGACTTTCAGAATTAAAATATGTTTATAATAATTTATTAGCTCTTTGAGTACAACAAGATTATATAAAAATAAATCCTACTATTTCAAGAGGATTAAATTATTATACTGGAACAGTTTATGAAACATTTATAAAAGGTGCTGAAAAAATGTGATCAGTTAGTTCAGGATGAAGATATGAAAATCTTGCAAGCAACTTCACAAAAAATAGTTTTCCAGGAGTTGGAGGAAGTATAGGGTTATCAAGAATACTTGCTGTTTTAAGAGAATTAAAACTGGTAGAAACAAAAGAAAAAACAGTTTCTAAGGTACTTGTTTTAAATATGTGAGAAGATACACAGGTTGAAAATTTAAATACTGTAAAAATTCTGAGAGAAAATAATATTAATACTGAATATTATTTAGAGAATGCTAAAGTTCAAAAACAAATGAAATATGCATATAATAAATGAATTAAATTTGTTTTAATTGCAGGTGAAAATGAAGTTTCTCAAGATATTGTACAACTTAAAAATACAATTACTGAAGAACAAAATAATATTTCCCTAGAAGAAGCTCTTAAAATTATTCAAAAATAAATAAAAAAAAAACAGATATTAAATCTGTTTTTTTTTATTGAGTTAAGAAAGTACATCATGTATTTGTTAATGCTCCAGTATCTGAAAGTATTTGATATTCTTCTAATACTCCATTATCAGATATAGATTTACCAGCTTCTACGATTTCTGTACAATTTCTATAATCATTATTTTGCCAAAAACTATTTAAATCTTCTGCTTTTGCTAAATTTGTAGCAAAGTCAGTTCCTTCATTATATGCTAAGTAAGGACTTTCAATAGTATATGGTAGATTATACTCTACATCATTAAATATAAATTTACTTCTATTGATTGTTCATGTTCATACTCAGTCATGTATTTCTATATCTTCAGTAGTATCTACTGCTAACAATAGAGTAGGGAGGATATTTTTTGAAATAGTTTTATAATTTCATTCTAATAAAGGTATCTCAGTTTCTCAATTTTCTAGTGTTGCAGCAAGTTGAAATTCTTGTTTATTATTTGTTACTGCATAAGAATAATAAGTTGATGATTTTGGATCAGAAGGAAGTTTGTCTAATGTATTTAAAAATACTTTTTTATTTAATTTTCATTGTTGAGATACTTGTTTTCATTGATTTAATATATAAAAAGAATCTCCAGGAGGAGAATAATAACCTCTTTTTTGTTTGTATATTTTTAATGAAGATGATACTTTCGATAAATCTGATTTTCTTTGAGCATCTCTTGAATCTCAAATAAAATCTACATATGATACAAATCAAATACTAGTAAGTACGATAATAATTACGGTAGAAACAATTAGTTCCACAAATGTAAACGCTTTTTTATTTATATTCATTCTGATTGATTATTAGTTAGAATTATATTTACTTATATTCGTATCAATTATTGAGTAATTAACACTTTGTTTTCAATGCAGCCATTTTTCTAATAAATAATTATGTATTCCTCTTACTTCTGCTTTTGTTAAAGCGTGATTCCAAGATGCAAATTCTCAAATATATCATTCAAAGAACAAACATTGATTATCGCAATATCAATTAGAAGCCCTTATTATCTCTTCATCCCATGGTTTTACATTCCATTCATTTACACCTCAAATTCATGCTATATGATGTTCTCATTGAGGATTTACATGTTCAGCCTCAGAAGCCAATTCACCATTTAAAAATATTTGTAATCTATTTAATCTATCTACAGGATCTCAGTTAATATCAAAGTTATTTGAATCTTGTACAACTGTAACATAATATACAGTATTTGGTAATATTTCTCATAAATTTACTGATTTAAATTTATGTCCAGAATCCCATATTGAAAAATTTGTTGCAGTATTATGAATTCATGCGTATAAATCTCCATCATAAATGATAAAATTATATCAAGTTCATACTCAACCTTGCTCATATATAACTTGCTCAGAATTGATATTATCTGAAGTCTTAAAAACTAAAGAAAATGATTTTTGATTATATACTTTGTCATACGATCAATTGTCATCATTACTAATATCTATGTTTAGGGGTAGCTGATATATATCATTAGTACCATTAAATGATAATCACGGATGTCAGTTAATGGCTGTATTATTGATAGTTGGAGTGCTCAATCATGATGTGATAGTTCTACTTTTTCATGTAACTTGAACAGCATGATATCAGTTAGATAAATCAGTCCAAGTAGATATATTAGTTCAATCAGAAGGTGTAGTATTATCTCCATAGGGGTTTTGAGCATCAAAATGAAATACTAAATTTGGAATTTCAGGAGGATCAATTCTATGTTTTAGAATATCAGATTTGTGAACAAACTCTCTTTTATATGTTTTTCAGAGACTTTCAGAGAGATTATCTATTCTATTTCAGAGGTTGTCTATATATTTACTTCCACTATTTGTAGAGCCAGTCATTATCCTATATTGTTGATTTACCTCGTCTTTGTATATATAAAAAGTTTCGTCATTTTCTAAGTTATCATAATCAAATGCTCTTATAAGTGATTCAGAGTTTGATTTAATAATATGTTTGAACATTTCGGTTTCATAATCAATAGCTGTATCTTTACTAAATGATACAATATTCATGATTCATAGCAACGCTATAGATAAAATAAAAACTGAGATGATTACAGCGGCTAAACTTTCTGCGCTCTTTTGTGGTTTGATTTGCAAAATATTCAAATTTAGTATAATAAAATTGATTTTTTATATTATATTTAATTTTTTTTAATAGTGAAATCTTTCATATCAAAAAAGGCTTTGACATTGGTAGAATTAGTTATTTCGATAACTATTTCTACAATAGTTATGCTTATAGTATTAACATTCGTAGCTGATAGTATAGAAACAGTTATAAGCTCAAATAAGAAAACCGAAATTTACGAAGATCTCTTTAGTTTTAAAGATATATTCAGTAAATATGCTAGATGAGGGTATATTGATCAAAATTTACTTGCAACAACAGCAACGGGGAGTCAAAGTGATATTATGCTCATGGAAAACTTTGATTCTAGTCAAGGAGTTGTTTTTTGAGTAATAAATAAAGAAACGATGTCCATAGAAAAACAACAAAATTATGAACTCTATTATGATAAAGTATTGTGATATAGACAATTATCTGAAACAGAATTAACAAATATTAATTCTAATCCTAGCCTAGTATATGATTTACAATTTTTCCCTGATAAAATATTTGATGGATTAAAGATGAAAGATTTTCAAATGGCAATTTACAATTCTGGTACAATTATTGATATGGATTTAGAAGTATTATTATACTATAATGATAGTAATAAAGGATTACGTTTAGATGATATAAACCCAGAGGATATTATTAATATAAATCTAATTTTTTAAAAATGATCTTAAATGTAACTAAAAAATGAAGTATTCTATTATATGTAATGTTACTTGTAAATATAGCACTTGTTGTTTGAATAGTAGTATATAATAATTCATATGTTATTGTAAATAATATTGATGTTTGAAATAATCAGGAAGAAGTTTATTCAAATATTTATAATAAATGACATATAGCATTAGAATCTGTTATAAAATATAATACAAATGGAGAATGATTTTTAGATGGTATTTCTTGTCCTCAAGATATTACTATGAGTTGATCACTCAATAGAACGACTTGAATTCCTACTACACTCGTTTATCAATATTGAAAAGTACATTGTTTAGGTACATACAATTGAGATGATTTTAAAATTCATTATGGTGACGAAGTAAATGACTTTAGTACGGCCCAATATGAATGAGATATAGTAAATGTAATAGAATCTGTCGGTACTGAAATAACGGTAGAAAATAGTCCTATTAATTTGAGTAATTGAGATATTAGTTCTAGTACACCATGGAGATCTTATGTTAAAGCTAACAGTGTTGATGATAATACTTCAACATGGTTTGATAGTAACTATCGAAATTCAGTAGAATATTTGGAGTATGAAGTATGATCTAATCAAAGTATATGAAAAATTGTTATAAGAAAACCAAGTCATTGAAGAGGTTGATCTTATTGGGATAATTGAAATATTAAATTTTATAATGGTTCTACCCAGGTATTTTATACTAGTTTATCTTGAATGAAAAGTAAAACATACCATGAAATAGATTTAAAATATAGATGATTAACTAATGATGTTGATAGTATACGCTTAGAAACAAATTGGAGATATTTAGATGTATCAGAATTTGAAGTATATCTATTAAATACAATATCAGCTTGAAGTGAATTATGGGAATGAGATAGAGTATTTACTGATAGTAAT